>Ga0180909_134_pt1 | contig 56347 bp, 58 predicted proteins | sample Deesub1362A_J573_FD_124296 | JGI IMG/M metagenome (GOLD analysis project Ga0180909, IMG submission 124296) | Dehalococcoides sp. JdFR-54 | reverse complement strand
AGGCCCGCATCCGGGAGCTGGAGTCCATCCTCAAGACGGCGGTGGTCGCCGGGGGGGAGGCCCAGGTGGGGCAGAGGGTGGCCCCGGGCAAGAGGGTCACCCTCACCGACCTCGACTCGGGGGAGCAGGTCCAATACACCCTTGTCTACCCTAAGGAGGCCAGCCCCCTCCACAGCAAGATTTCCATAGCCTCGCCCCTGGGACAGACCCTGCTGGGGAAGGGCCAGGGGGAGGAGGTGGAGGTCAGCGCCCCCGGGGGCAAAATAGGCTACCGCATCGAGGCCATCGAGGACTGAGGCGGCCTCATCCTTTCCAGGTCACCAGGTTGTCCAGGGGTTCGCGCTCCTTGGGGATTTTGTTGGCGGGAAAGTCCCAGTCGGGGTAGCCTATGGCCAGGCCGATGGCCAGGCGCTTGGATTCGGGGAGGCCCAGGGCCCTTTTCAGGGCCTCCGGGTAGAGAACCACCTGGTGCTGGATGCAGGTCCCCAGGCCAAACTCCAGGGCGGCCAGGGCTATGGTCTGGACCACGATGCCGATATCGATGAGGCACAGCTGATGGCTGAAGGCCTCTTCCTCTATGCAGATGAGGATGGCCGCCGGGGCATCATAGAAGCGCATCCCCTTAGCCCCCCACTCCTGCCTTTTCTCTTTATTCTCCCGGGCTATATCCATTAGGGCGAAGATGTGCTTGGCCAGGGCAATCTGTCGCTCTCGATAGGGTCCCGTGAACCTGGGCTCGGGGATATCGGGGCTGATCTCGGCCCCGGAGGTGAACAACTGGGCGTTTACCCCCTTGGCCCTCTCCAGGGCATCCCCCGTCAAAACCACGAACTCCCAGGGCTGGTTGTTGACGCCGGAGGGGGAGTGGCGGGCGATGTCCAGGATCTGGTTGAGCACCTCCTTGGGCACAGGGTCGGGCTTATAGCCTCTGATGCTTTTCCGAGCCTTGATGGCCTCTACTAGCTCCATAAATCGCCTCCTTCTGGGTGTGGTGTTGACCGATATAGGCCTAGCTTCTGGGTGCCCTTCGGGCGCAATGGCCGGCAGACAGCTTAGCTCTAAATCGGTGGGAAGTCAAGCTGACCCCGAAAAGGGTGTTCCCTTCCCAGGCTCGGCATGGTATCCTATGACGACTAGATTGTAATTGGCGACTTCGCAGAGGGGTGTTCATGAGTAGTCTTGACATAATGAAACGCTTCCTGGAGCCGAAATCGGTGGCCATAGTGGGGGCATCCCGGGATACCGGTCCCGGCAGCTTCAATGTGCTGGAGGTGCTGCTGGAGTCCGGCTACTCGGGGGAGATCTACCCCATCAACCCCAAGGTCACCCAGCTCCTGGGGAGGAGGGCCTATCCCAGCGTCAAGGCCATACCCGGCGAGGTGGATATGGCGGTTATCGCCACCGGGCGCCACACAGTGCCAGGCCTGGTGAGGGAATGTGTGGAGAAGGGGATAAAGGCCCTGGTGGTGATAGGGCAGGGCTTTGCCGATGCCGACGAGGAGGGCAAGGCCCTGCAACGGGAGATTGTGGCCCTGGCCCGGCAAGGTGGCGCCCGGATACTGGGCCCCAATACCTTTGGCGTGGTCAATTCCTTCAACCATCTGACCACCACCTTCGTCAGGGTTGTGTTTCGAAAATTGCCGGTGGGCGTCCTCAGCCAGAGCGGGGTTTTCTTTCTGCATAGCCCGCCCCAGGCCCCCCTGGTGGGGAAGGGGATAGACCTGGGGAATGCCAGCGATATAGGCTTTGAGGAGGCCCTGGAGTATTTCGAGGCCGACCCCGAGACCCGGGTGGTGGCAATCCATATAGAGGGGGTGCCTCAGGGCAAGCGATTTCTGGAGGCGGCCCGCCGAGTGGCGACCAAGAAGCCAGTCCTGATCTTGAAGACAGGGCGCACCGAGGAAGGACGGCGCGCCGTCCAGTCCCATAGCGGCGCCCTGGCAGGCAGGGATGAGGTCTGGGATGGTGCTCTGAGACAGTGGGGCCTGCTCCGGGTTGAGGACATGGATGAGATGAGCGACCTGGTTACGGCCTTTTTGCACCTGCCCCCCTTAAGGGGGAGAAGGGTAGGTGTGTGCACCTTCACTGGCGGCGCGGGCATCATCGCTACCGACGCCTGTTCCCGCCACGGGCTGAAGATGGCCCAACTATCGGAGGAGACGCTCGAAAAGCTGGCCCGGCTATCCCCTTCGTGGCTGGAGGTGGGCAACCCCTTCGATATGTGGCAGGCGATGATAACCGCCCCGCTCCCCCTTATCCAAGTGTTGCGCACCTGTCTGAGCGCCGTGGCGGCGGACCCGGGGGTCGATGCCCTGTTCTTTATCGGAACCCTCTTCCCACCCCAAGATGCCCCTGACCCCACCGAGGTCCTGGCCGAGGTGGCGGCTCAGCACCCGGATAAGCCGGTGGTTTGTTGGTGCTATGGCCGCCGCCAGCCAGAGGCGGTATCCTACTTTGAAGACCGAGGGGGGGTGGCCCTGTTCCCCAGTCCGGAGCGAGCGGCGCGGGCCCTGGCCAAGCTTGCCTATTATTGGGAGAGGGTGGCCATTGCTTGACACCCGGCGAAACGGCGTGATAATATCGGCCAGTCCTCTTAGGGGAAATTAGTCGGAATTCTCAGGAGGGCATTGGCGAAAATGGCTGGGCCGCTAGAAGGGATTCGAGTTCTGGACTGGACGATGTGGCAGTTTGGTCCGGTGGCCGGGGCCATGCTGGGTGACTTGGGCGCCGATGTCATAAAGATCGAGGAGAGGGTGGGTGGCGACCCGGCGCGGGGCATGGTGCGGCTGCTGGACTATCTGGAGGTGCGCCTGCCCGCCGGGCGCAACTGGTATTTTGAGACCAACAACCGAAATAAGAGAAGCCTCACCGTTGACCTGAAGAAGCAAAAGGGCCGGGAGATAATCTACAAGCTGGTGGAGAGGTCGGATGTCTTTCTCCAGAACTTTCGCAAGGGGGTGGCGGAGAGGCTGGGCATAGACTATGAGACCCTCTCCAAGATCAATCCCCGCCTTATCTACGCCTGTGGCTCGGGCTACGGCCTTGCCGGGCCCGAGGCCCACAAGCCGGCCTTTGACTTCAGTGGCCAGGCCCGCTCCGGCCTGATGTGGATATTCGGCCAGCCCGGCGACCCCCCTCTACCCGGCACGGCAGGGGNCTCCGACCAGATGGGCGCTACCATGCTGGCCTATGGGGTGCTGGCGGCCCTTGTTGCCCGAGAGAGGACGGGTGAAGGGCAATTGATAGATGTCTGCCACCTCAGCGCCACCATGTGGCTCATCGGCCTCTCCATCGGCAGCCACCTCCTCCTCAGAAAGGGATGGCCCCGTTATGACAGGACTCATGCCGGCAACCCCTTATGGAACTGGTACCAATGCAAGGATGGCAAGTGGCTAATCTTGTGCATGGTGCAATCGCAGAGATACTGGGCAGACCTGTGCCGGGTGATGGGCCTGGAGGAACTCATCGACGACCCCCGCTTCAATGACGCTGAACCAAGACGACAGAACTGCGTCGAGCTCATAAAGATCTTGGACAGGGCCTTCGCCACCAGAACCAGGGCGGAGTGGGAGAAGGCCCTAACGGAGGGGGGCGATTTTGTATACCAGGCCGTCCAGGACCTGGAGGATCTGGAACATGACCCCCAGGTCATCGCCAATAAGTATATCGTCGATTTCGACCATCCGGCCCTGGGCCCGGTGAAGATGCTGAACTGCCCGGTGGCCTTCAGCAAGACCCCGGCCGGCATTTTCCGCTCCGCGCCCGAATTCGGCGAGAACACCGAGGAGATCTTGCTGGAGCTGGGCTATAGCTGGGAGGACATCGTCCAGCTCAAGGACGAGGAGGTCATATGAGGGTCGCCGGCAAAGGACTGGCCAGGGCCAAGGAACTGTATGAGGAGAGGGGCCAGCGGGCCAAGGAGCTGAGGGTCGAGGGCAGGAAGGTCCTGGGCTATGTGTGCCTGTTCGCCCCCCCGGAGATAATGCATGCCGCCGGCGTGCTGCCCTACCGGCTCCGGGGGGACCCCAGGGAGCCCATCACCAGCGCCCACACCTACGTGGAGCCCTTGGGCTGTCCCTATGTGCGCAATCTCTTCGACCAGGACCTCAAGGGCAGGAACGCCTTCTTGGACGGGATAGTGATGTCCCATAGCTGCGATATGGTGCAACGCGTCTACGGCATCTGGACCTATAATAATAAGCCCCCCTTCCAATATTTTGTCAACGTGCCCCATACCCTGGTCCCCTGGTCCCGGGAGTTCTATAAGCGGGAGCTGGGCTTCTTCAGGGAGAAGATGGAGCAGTTCGCCGGAAATCAGGTCGCCGAGATCAAGCTCAAGGAGTCTATCCGGCTCTACAACCGGAGCCGAGCCCTCATCAGGGAACTCTACGAGCTGAGAAAGTTGGACCCGCCCCTCATCAGCGGCACCGAGGTTCTGGAGGTGCTGGTGGCGGGGATGGGCATCCCGGTAGAGGAGTTCATTGACTTGCTGGGGGAGGTGATCGAGGAGGTCAAGGCCCGAGACGGGGGGCCGGAGAGGAGGGCAGCGCGGCTCCTGGTTTATGGCAGCGTCTGCGACGATACCACTTTTGTCAGGCTGGTGGAGGGGAGCGGCGCCAACGTGGTCACCGACGACACCTGCATCGGCACCCGCAGCTTCCGGCACGATGTGCCGGAGACGGCAGACCCCCTCGATGGGCTGGTGGACACTTATTTTGACGACTTCATGTGCCCCAGGACCGATCGGGGGACAGACATTGACCGCTTCCAGTATATATTGGACTTGGCCAGGGAGTATAATGCCAACGGGGTGATAATGTACATCTATGCCTTCTGCGACCCCCACAAGTTCGATGCCCCGGATGTCCGGCGCTACTTGGAGCAGGCGGGATTGCCGGTGCTCATCATCGATGACGATTATACGATGACCAACCTGGCAGCCATCCGGACCCGGGTTCAGGCCTTTGCCGAGATGCTCCGCTGAGGGCTGGAACAATCTGCCCAGGAAGGGGTTGCCATTATGTCCGAACCCTATAGTGAAATGGCCCGCGCCGTAAAATCCACGGACACGGTGAGGAACATCAAGAAGTATGCCCCCACCTTTTATGCCCGTACTAAACTGCGGGAGCAGGAAGGCAAAAAGTTGGTGTGGACAATGGTGGGGGTCCCCCCCGAGCTCCTGGTGGCCTTCGATATGGTGGGGGAGTGGCCGGAGAATTATGGCACTCTGTGCGCTGCCCAGTTGATAGCTACCGGATTCTGTGAGGAGGCTGAGGCTGAGGGCTATGCCAACGACATGTGTTCCTATGTCAGGAATACCATGGGCTATTTGCGCCGTTGCCGGGAGGTGGGTGGTGTGCCCCCCGAGGCCCCCCTGGGTGGCATGGGCAACGTCCACCTGCTCCTGGGCTCGGGTTGGGTGTGTGAGCCCCGCTACAAGTGGTTCCAGGCCATTGCCACCCATTATATGGATGTGCCGGTGTTCAATGATGACCCGGTGAGCCCGGCCTGGGACACGGACCTGGAAGACCCCCGCATCGCTGAGCACTACAAGACACAGCTTCGGGCCACCCTGAAGGCCCAGGTCACCTTCTTGGAGGATATAGCCGGCAGGGGACTGGACTTGGATCACTTCCGCATTATTATGCAGAGATCTCACCAGGCCATGAAATTTTGGCATGAGACGCTGGAGCTGCGGAAGGCGGTGCCCTGCCCCATGGGCTCTGAGGACTATTATACCGCCATCATCCCCCAGCTATACCTGCTGGGAACGCAGGAGGCGGTAGACTTTTACCAGGCCCTCTATAATGAGATAAAGGCCCGGGTGGATGGGGGCCAGGGGGTTATCGCCCATGAGAAGTATCGTTTCTCCTGGTTTGGCATCCCCCCCTGGTTTAACCTGGGCCTGTTCAACTGGCTGGAGAGCCTGGGGGCCATTGTCTGCGTGGAGTCCTCCTATTACGTGAAGAAGCCCCCTGAGTTGGACTTCACTGACCCGGTGGAGGCCCTGGTGGATTGGATCTGGCAGGAGGCGGTGGAGAGGCAAAAGGAGAGCACGGAGGTGCTGCCCGAGGTGGTCAACCCGGGCCGCTTCAGCGCCCTGGTGGGTAGTAAACTGGTGGCCCGCTGGATCGAGGAGTACAAGCTGGATGGGGCCATCTGCCATCGCCTTCGCTCTTGCCGGGCCAGCAGCCTGGGCGAGGTCCATTTTAGGAACGTCCTGGCCCAGATAGGCATCCCTACCCTTATCTTTGAAAGCGATATGACCGACCCCAGGGCCTGGTCCGATGCCCAGATAAAGGCCCAGTTCCGCGAGTTTCTGGAGATGATTGACGCCTCTCGGGCAAAAAGGGGCGGCAGGGGATAGCCCGGCCGATCCCTGCGAATCGCTCAAATAATGGCCTCTTTTGACACGGGGCGCTCGGGGCGCTATTCTTCAAATGGCCGAGTATGGAAAGGAGCCAGGTAAGCCGGTGGAGGAACTGATCGTCGCCGGTGTAGATATCGGGTCCACCATGACCAAGGTGGTGATCCGCAACGGGAGAACCATGTCCACCTTTATAGGGCCCACCGGCGCCGAATACCGAACCTTGGCCCATAAGGTGGTGGAGGATGCCCTGAACCAGGCCAGTCTGGGCTTCGATGACCTGGCCTATGTGGTGGCCACCGGCTATGGCCGGATGAGCGTCCCCTTCGCCGACCAGCAGATAACGGAGATATCCTGTCACGCCCGGGGGGTGCGTAGCCTGCTCCCCACGGCTCGGACGGTCATCGATATCGGGGGCCAGGACAGCAAGGCCATCAAGCTCAATGAGCAAGGCAGGGTGATCAACTTCGTGATGAACGACAAGTGCGCCGCCGGCTCAGGCCGATTTCTGGAGGTGATCGCGGAGTCGCTGGGGCTCAAGCTGGAAGAACTGGGGGAACTGTCTCTCAAAGGGGACACCGCGATCAAGATCAGCAGCATCTGCACTGTCTTCGCCGAGCAGGAGGTGGTGGGGCATATCGCCGATGGGCGCCGCCTCGAGGATGTCTTGGCCGGGCTCCACGACTCCCTGGCCAGCCGGGTATATTCCATGGCGGAGCGGATCAAGCTCGAGCCGGATGTGGTGCTTACCGGGGGTGTGGCCAAGAATATCGGCATCAGAAAGGCCATGGAGAGAAAGCTGGGCTACCAGGTATTGCTGCCCCCGGAGCCCCTGCTCACCGGGGCTATAGGTGCTGCCTTGCTGGCCAAAGAGCTGGTCCTGAAGGCTATTGAGCAAGGGCAGCCCCTGAAGAAGGAAAGGCGTCCCCTGGAAGCGGCCAGATTCTTTGAATAGGGCTATGTCGGTTTAATGCCGACCACCGCACAGGAGTGAATTCCGTGGTTTACGTTGCTGGCATCGACGCTGGCGCTGCCTTTACCAAGGCGGTGATCCTGGGGGATGATGCCGTACTGGCCAGCCAAGTTGTCCTGTCCACCAGCAACTATGCTCAGGCTGCCATCAGCGCCCTAGAGGGGGCGCTGAGCAAGGCCAAGCTGGAGCGGGATTGCCTGGCCGGGGTGGTGACCACAGGCCTGGCGGCGGGACGGGTGCCCTTCCCCAATGAAAGGGCCACTGAGACCTCCTGCATCAGCACCGGTGTCCATCGCCTATTCCCCTCGGCGAGGACGGTCATCGATGTCGGCGGCCAGGCCTCCCGGGTGATAAAAATGGATGAGGCGGGGCGGGCCCTGAGCTTTATGATCAATGAGAAGTGTGCCGCGGGCAGCGGGCGGTTCTTACAGGTCATCGCCCGGGTGCTCCAGGTCAACCTGGATGATATTGGGGAGCTATCTCTCGGCTCCAAGAGGCGGACCGATTTCTCCACAAGCTGTGCCGTCTTCGCTGAATCGGAGGCCATAACCAGGATAGCCGAGGGTGCCTCCAAGGAGGATATCCTGGCTGGCGTCCACCATGCCTTGGCCAGCAAGATCGCCAGCATGGTGGAGGCCATGAGGCTGACCCCAGACTGTGCCATGGTGGGGGGTGGGGCCAAGGACATCGGCCTGGTCAGGAGCGTGGAGGAGAAATTGGGCATCAGCCTGCTGGTGCCCGAGGAGCCCCAGGTGATAGCCGCCCTCGGGGCGGCCCTGATCGCCGGGGGGAGGCTGGCCTCGGCAGGGGCAAAGCAGGGCTAAAGCCGTCCCTTGGGCGGGGGCTGCCCTACTGGGGAGGGAATATCTTCCCCGGGTTGAGGATGCCCTGGGGGTCGAAGAGCCGCTTGATCTCCCGCATCAGCTCTATGGCCTTAGGCTCCTGGGCCATCTCCAGGAAGTCGCGCTTGAGCACCCCCATGCCGTGCTCGCCGGAGGGGGTACCTCCCAGCTTGATGGCGGCGGTGAAGACCTCGTTGCTGATGTGGGGCAGGGCGGCTACGTGCCGGGGGTTCGTGCTGTCGTAGAGGACATCGGGGTGGATGTTGCCGTCGCCGATGTGTCCCACGATGGCGATGGGCACGTCATACCTCTTTGAGATGTCGTGGACAATACGCACCATGTCCACGATGGCGCCACGGGGCACCGAGATATCCTCGACCATATGGTTAGGGGCCACCCGGCCATAGGCGCCGGCCACCGAGGCCCGGGCCTGCCACAGGGCCTCGTTCTGCTCGGGCGTGGTGGCCAGGTCTACCCTGAAGGCTCTGGTATCCCTACATATCTGGGCTATCTCGGCCACTTCCTTGGTCACGGCCTCGGGCTCGCCGTCCACCCCCACCAGGATGATGGCCTCGGCCTCGGTGGGCAGGCCCATGTGGACATAGGCCTCGACGCACTCTATGGTGGTGTGGTCCATTATCTCGATGGTGAAGGGGAGAATCCCCGAGGAGAGGATATTGGTAACCACCCGAGCGGCGTCCTCCAGTTGGGCGAAGGCGGCCATAACGCTGCCCCGGGACTTGGGCAGGGGGATGAGGCGCAGGATGGCCTTGGTGACTATACCCAATGTGCCCTCGGAGCCGACGAAGAGCTGGGTCAGGTTATAGCCGGTAACCATCTTGAGCACCTTGCCCCCGGTGTGAAGGACATCCCCGGAGGCCAGGACTACCTCCAAGCCGAGCACATAGTCCTTGGTGACGCCGTATTTGACGCCCCGGCGGCCGCCGGCATTGGTGAGGATGTTGCCGCCGATAGTGCTCTGCTTGAAGCTGGCCGGGTCTGGCGGGTAGAACAGGCCCAGCTTTTCCACCTTGTCCTGAAGTTGCCCGGTCACCACCCCGGCCTCCACCGTGGCCGTCATGTTAACCTTGTCTATCTCCAGGATCTTGTTCATGCGGGTGAGGCTGAGCACGATGCCCTTCTCCTCGGGGATGGCGCCCCCGGCCAGGCTGGTCCCTGCGCCCCGGGGCACCACCGCTATCCCCTGACGACTGGCAAACTTCATAACCTCAGAGACCATCTGGGTGCTGGTGGGGTGCACTATGGCCAGGGGGCGCTGCTCGAGGGGTGTGGCATCGGTGCTATAGGCTACCAGGTCTTCGGGGGAGGAGAGCACATTGGCCTTTCCAACTATCTTTTCCAGTTGAGCTACCAGATTAGGCTTTGGCATGTTCCACCTCTTTCCAGGGAGTGGGGGACAGCGCCTGGGCTAACACTTGAACGGGATGGAGCACTTGGGCGTTGAGCCCAAACCGCCGGGCACCTAGGCGAAGCTGAAGCAGGCAGCCGGGACAGGCAGTGGCGATGATATCGGCGCCGGTGCTGCGGGCATTCTCCACTTTTTTCTTGAGGATGGCCAGAGAGAGCCCCGGGTGGGTGAACAGATAGCTCCCGGCGTTGCCACAGCACCAGTCGGATTCCGGCATTTCCACCAGCTTCAGGCCGGTGCTGGTCAGGAGTTGTCGGGGCTGGCTCATGACCCTCTGCCCCCGGCCCAGGTGACAGGGGTCGTGATAGGTGACCACGCCCTCCAGGGGCTGGAGCTGGGGGGCGGGGAGCTGGGCTAGGAGCTCCGTTATATCCCTCACCTTTTGGCTGAAGTTGCGAGCGGCCTCGGCATACCCAGGGTCGTTGGCCAGGAGTTCTCCATAGAGCTTCAGGGTGTGGCCGCAAGTGGCACAATCGGTGATAATCACCTCGACATCGGCGTCTCGGAACTGGTCGATGTTGCGGCGGGCCATCTCCCTGAATATTTCGGTTTCGCCATAGGCCAGGGCCGGCATGCCACAGCAGGACTGGCCTTTGGGTATGGTCAGGTCACAACCGTAGGCATTGAGGACCTTTAGCGAGGCCATGCCCACTTCCTCCAGGGCCAGGTTGTTGAGGCAATTGAGGAAATAGCCCACTTTGCACTGGCCTGCCTCTGGGGCAGGCATCCTGGGCGGCAGGATGTCCTCCAGGAGCTGGGCAGGGACCCGGGGCAGGAGGGTTTCTGCCTCCCTCAGGCCCTGGGGCAGGAGCCTGGGCCTGCTCAGGCTCCGGCCCAGGGCCTGAGGGCCCAGGCGCTGGTAAAGGCGGATGAGGAAAGCGGCCAGGTGAAGACGGCGAGAGGATAGCTTCGCCCCCTGGATAAGGTAACGGCGCAGCCAGGCGGCGAGTCCCCTTTGGTCAAGTCTGGCTCGGCCCTCCAGCACCAGTCTATCTATGGCCACGGCGGAGGGGCAGATCGTTGAGCAGGCCTGGCAGCCCAGGCAGCGATACAATTGCTTGCCCAGATTGGGGTTGGTCTCCAGCTTGCCCTCGGTCCAGGCCTTGAGGATGTGGAGCCGGCCCCGGGGGGAGGAAGTCTCGATGGACTCCTCCCGATAGGTGGGACACACCGATAGGCACAACCCGCAACTGGTGCACCTTAAGGTGTCCCCGTAGCTGGGCAATAGGTGTGTCTTCTTTTCGGGTGTTTGGACCTCTGTGGCTTTAGCTTGTTTGGCTATTTTTGAACTCTCACCAGCAAAATAGGGCTATGGGCGGCATGGAGCACCTTCTCGGCCACGCTGCCGAAGACCCAGCGCTTGATGCCGGAGCGGCCGTGGCTGGCCATGGCGATCAAATCTATATCGTGTCTCTCCGCGTAATCGACAATCTCATCCGCCGCTGAACCCAATGCCTTTTCGGCTGTGCACTCGCCGGTTATCCCTTGGCCTTTCAACTGGTCTCGGATGTGGCACACATACTTGGTGACCGTGGCCTCTAGGTCTTTGACCACGGCCGCATTATAGGAGGCAAATTCGGTGGGCCCCAGGGAGGCGATGTCAATCGCCTGGAAGGTGGTGACCCGGGACCCATCTTGGTGGCCAGGCTGACCACATGGGGGAGCACCACCTCGGCCTCTGGGGAGCCGTCCAGGGGAACCAGAATGCTCTGGAAGGGCTTGGCAGCCTCGACCCTTTCCCTGGGTTTGATGAGCAAGATGGGCACGCTGGAGGCCCGGACCAGCTTGGTGGCCACCGCCCCCAAAACCCATCGATCCAGCCCGGAGCCACCGGCGCTGGAGAGGATGATGAGGTTGGCCTTGTTCCTGTCGGCAGCCTTGAGGATCTCCTCGGCGGGCTTGCCGGTGAGGACCTCCCAGCCCACTCTGGGCTTCTTGCCCATGGCTTCAAGTTTGGCCTCGAGTTGCTTGGCCACACCGTCCAGATAGGTATTGTAAAGACGGCCAAGCCCTATTTCGGCAAGCCCGGTGACATTGGTCAGGATTATCTCTGAGTCGAAGGCTCCAGCCACCGATTCTACATAGGGCAAGACGGTGTTCTCGGCCAGCTCGGAGCCATCCAGGGGCACTAATATCTTATCATACATTTCTCCCCCGCAGGCGGCGATTTCCACGCCTTTCCCAGTAGATTATAATGGAGGGTGGCGAAGGCTGCAAGACGGGATACTTGAACCAACGACGGCAATGTGATATGTAATAGGATGGGATAGTGACCACCTGGAGAAGACGACTGAGTTCCCTGAGCCAGGCCATGGGGAATCGCTACCTCATCCTCGGCCTCAGACTCCTCTTGGGGGGTGTGTTCCTCCTCTCGGCGGCCGGGAAGTTGCCCAAGCAGGCGGAGTTCGTGGATGCGGTCACCGGCTATGGCGTGCTGCCCCAGGGTCTGGCTTCAGCCTATGGCTCGGTGCTCCCCTGGCTGGAGCTGGCGGTGGGGTTGGGTCTGGTGCTGGGCCTTTTGCCCCGGGTCTGTGCCGGGGCCAGCCTGCTCATGATCATCAGCTTTATTGTGGCCAACGGCACCTATGTGTGGAGGGAATATCCGTTAGATGCCCCTTGTCCCTGCTTTGGAGACCTCCTGACCATAAGGGTCCAGGATGCTCTAGTTATGGATGTGGTGATCATGGTGGTGGCCTCTCTCCTGTTGCTCTCCGGTAGCCGGTTCCTGACCCTGGACTCCTGGGCATGGGGCCGCATAAGGGGATGGGGGCATCACGCCAGATAATCCGATTCAATGCGATACTGAAGGAGGTGGCAGATGACGCTTCCCCTGGAGGGATACAAGGTTCTGGATCTGACCTTCTGGGTGTTTGCCCCGAGTACAGCGGTGGTCCTGGGCGATTGGGGCGCCGACGTGATCCATGTGGAGCCTGTGGAGGGCGGTGACCCCATGCGGGGGCTCATGTCTGCCGGTGTCCTGGGCTTCGCCCCCATAGACTATCCCTTCGATTTGGACAACCGCAACAAACGGAGCCTGGCCATTGACCTGAAGAAGCCAAAGGGCCGGGACATCTTGTACAAGCTGGTGGAGACCGCCGATGTCTTCCTCACCAATTATCGGCTGACGGCCCTGAAAAAGCTGGGCATAACCTATGAGGAAATATCCCAGATAAACCCCAAGATCATCTATGCCCATGCCTCCGGATACGGCGAGCAAGGTCCCGAGGCGGAGCGGGGAGGCTATGATTATGGTGCCTACTGGGCCCGCTCCGGCCTTATGTCCTCCCTGGGGGAGCCTGATGACCCCCCACCCCCCCAGCGCGCCGCCCTGGGCGACCAGATAAGCGGGCTGGTGTTCGCCGGCGGCATAGCTGTTGCCTTGCTGGCCCGGGAGCGCTTCGGCATCGGCCAGAAGGTGGCCGATTCCCTGCTGGCCAATGCCTTGTGGCAGGGCGCCTTTCAGGCCCAGGCAGTGCTCAGCGGCGACCCCAATGTCTCCCGAGTATCTAGGAAGACTGCGGGCAATCCCCTGGTCAATAGCTACCGGTGCCGGGATGGCAAATGGTTGCAGCTCATCTGCCTCCAGCCCGACCGCTACTGGCCTGGCCTGTGCCGGGCCATTGACAGGCCGGACCTGGAACATGACCCCAGGTTCGAGACCATGGAAGTGAGAAACAGGAACAACGTGGAGATGATCCGGATCCTGGATGAGGTCCTGGCCACCCGGCCCCGAGATGAATGGGGCAGGCTATTTGACGAATACGGGGTGCTCTGGGCACCCGTCCAGGACTACTACGAGGTGGTCAAAGACCCCATGGTAGTGGCCAACAACTACATCGTCGAAGTGGACCACCCCCGATGGGGCAAGACCAAGTGGCTGATGAGCCCTATTCAGTTCAGCCAGACCCCAGCCTCCATAAGGAGAGTAGCCCCGACCTTGGGCCAGCATAATGAGGAGATCCTCCTGGAGCTGGGCTATGGCTGGGAGGAGATAGTGCAGTTCAAGGACGAGGGGGTAATTCTGTAGGCAGCGGTTTCCTTTGAAATCCGGCGAGGCATGGTCGCAGTGCCTCGCTGGTGCTTTAGCGGCGGTTGCCAAAGCTCGGGCCAAGTTCTATAATTGTTCATCATCCTGGAGGCAGCCATGGAGCCGGTGATCGCCGTAATCGGCGGTGGCCAGTGCACTGCTGGGGAGGCGAGACTCGCCGAGGCGGTGGGGAAGGAGCTGGGCCGCCGGGGCATTACCCTGGTCTGTGGGGGCCTGGGTGGGGTGATGGAGGCTGCCTGCCGCGGGGCAATCCAAGCCGGGGGCAGGACCATCGGCATCCTGCCCGGGAGCCGCAGAGAAGATGCCAACCCCTATATCCAGGTGGCTATAGCCACCGGGATGGGCTATGCCCGCAATGTTATGGTGGTGATGTCCAGCCAAGCGGTCATCGCCATCGGTGGCAGCTACGGTACCCTCAGCGAGATCGCCCACGCCCTGCAAAATGGGATCCCGGTCATCGGTCTGGGCACCTGGTCAGCGTCGCGGGATGAGGAGAGGGCTGAGGTGATCCCGGCCCGCGACGCCGTGGACGCGGTGGATAAGGCGCTGGCGTTGATGAGGTCGGGCCAGGGGAGGTAATATGGGAGTGGCTATTGAGCATATCTGGGCCAGGGAGGTCTTGGATTCCAGGGGCAACCCTACCCTGGAGGCGGAGGTGAGGCTGGCCGACGGCACCCTGGGCCGAGCCTCTGTGCCCTCAGGGGCCAGCACCGGTGGCTACGAGGCCCTGGAGCTCCGGGACGGCGATAGCTCTCGCTATGGGGGCAAGGGGGTGCTCCGCGCCGTGGCCAATGTCAGGGAGCGGATAGCCCCTGCCTTGAAGGGCATGTCAGCCCTGGAGCAGTCGGCCATCGATACCAGGATGCTGGAGCTGGATGGCTCGGCCAACAAGTCCAACCTGGGGGCCAATGCCATCCTGGGCGTATCCTTGGCAGTGGCCCATGCCGCCGCCAGCTCCCAGGGCCTGCCCCTCTACCGCTACCTGGGCGGGGACAAGGCCCGAACCCTGCCCGTCCCTATGCTCAACATACTGAACGGGGGCAAACATGCCCTGGACTCCACCGATTTCCAGGAATTTATGGTGCTGCCGCTGGGGGCCCGGAGCTTTGCCCAGGCCCTCCAGATGGCCTGCGAGGTCTATCACTCCCTGAAGGAGGTGCTTCGGGCTAGGAAGCTGAATACCAATGTGGCCGATGAGGGGGGCTTTGCCCCCTCCCTTCCCTCCAATCAGGCCGCCCTGGAGCTGGTGCTGGCTGCCATCGAGCAGGCTGGCTACAAGCCTGGGGAGGACTGCTATATGGCTCTCGACCCTGCTGCCACCCAGTTCTTCGACCAGGGCAAATATGTTTTAGCCCGGGAGGGCCGTAGCCTGTCCAGTCGAGAGATGGTGAGCTATTATGCTGACCTGGTTTCCAGGTATCCCATTATCAGCATCGAGGACGGCATGGCCGAAGACGATTGGGAGGGGTGGAAGGCCCTCACCCAAACCATAGGGCGAAGGGTGCAACTGGTGGGCGATGACCTCTATGTGACCAATGTGCGGCGCCTGGCCCTGGGCATCGCCAAGGGCAGCTCTAATTCCATCCTCATCAAGCCCAATCAGATCGGAACCCTCACCGAGACCCGGGCGGCCATTGAGATGGCCCGGCGCGCCGGCTGGACGGCCATCATCAGCCATCGCTCCGGGGAGACGGAGGATACTACCATCGCCGACCTGGCGGTGGCCACCAACTCCGGCTTCATCAAGGCGGGGGCGCCCTGCCGCTCGGAGCGCCTATGCAAGTATAACCGCTTGCTCCGCATCGAGGAGGAGCTGGGGGCTGAGGGCCAGTATGCGGGCAAGGCTGCCTTCCAACATTTGAACATCTGAGGAGGCCGGCCACGGAGACAGAGAAATTCGAGGCGCTGGTGGCCAGGGCTATAGAGGCCCTGCCCTGGAAATTCCGCCGTCGCCTGGAGAATATAGACGTGGTGGTTCAGGACTGGCCCAGTCGGGAACAATTGAACCAGGCGGGGCTGAGGAGTCGGTGGCAGCTCCTGGGCCTCTACGAGGGGGTGCCTCTCACCGAGCGGGGCATACGCTACAATCTGGTGCCTCCCGATAAGATAACCATTTTCCAAGGGCCGATAGAGGCCATGTGCAGGACCCCTGAGGAGATGGAGGCGGAGGTGGGCCGGGTGGTGCGTCACGAGATAGCCCACCACTTCGGCCTCAGCGACGAGCGCCTGGAGGCCCTGGAGAGCGAGCGCGACTAGTTGGAGATGGGGCGCCGCATCGGCATTACTGCCACCGTGCCTGTGGAGGTGCTCCTGGCGGCGGGCTACCAACCCCTCGACCTGAATAACCTGTTCATTAACGACCCCGACCCAGAGCGACTGTTGGGCATCGCCGAAAGGGATGGCTTTCCTCAGAACTGCTGCTCCTGGATCAAGGGCATTTATGCGGTATGTATGGAGCGGGGCATAGACACCGTCCTCTGCGTCACCAGCGGCGACTGCTCCAATACCCTGATGCTTATGGAGGTGCTCAAGCTCAAAGGGCTGGAGACCGTTCCCTTCGCCTTCCCCGAGGAACCCGATCCGGGGCGAATGAGGCAGTGCCTGGAATCCCTGGCCCAAAGGCTGGGCACGGGTCTTGCCTCCGCCGAGGGAATGCGGACCCGGCTCAAGAACAGCCGCCGGCTGGCCCACCGACTGGACGAGCTTACCTGGAGGCAGGGGAGGGTGAGTGGCTGGGAAAATCACCTGTGGCTGGTCTCCAGCTCCGATTTCAACGGCGATTTTCAGGCCTATGAGCAGGGCCTGGCGCAGGTCGTGGCCCAGGCCGAAAGGCGCTCGCCCTATCCCGATGATATGCTCCGGCTGGCCTATATCGGGGTGCCTGCGGTCTTTGCCCGGGACCTCTATCCCTTTGTGGAGCGTTATGGGGCGCGGGTGGTGTTCAATGAGACCCAGCGCCAGTTCGCCATGCCCCGCCCCGGCAAATCCCTGGCCGAGCAGTACTCCCACTATACCTATCCCTATCCCCTTATCCATCGCATCGCCGACATCCGGCGAGAGCTAAGGCGCCGGCGGGTGGATGGGGTTATCCACTATGTCCAGGCCTTCTGCCACCGGGGCATCGCCGACATCGTCTTTCGCCATGCCATCGACCTGCCCATGCTCACCGTGGAGGGCAACGACGAATTCACCCTCAGCCAGCACCTGCGCACCCGACTGGAGGCCTTTCTGGACCTGCTGAGGCGCAGCCCCAGGCCCCAAGGTGCGGCCGCCCCAAAGAGCCGTTAAGTCGCCCTGGGCGGTGTCCGCAGTCGAACAGGTGACAAGGGGGGTTGAATCCTGTAGAATGGGGCCGGCTTGCTATTTCGGCCAGTCGCTAAAGGAGGTAGGCATATGGCAACCAAGATCGGCATCAATGGCTTTGGTCGCATTGGACGCCAGGTGCTTCGAGCGGTGATGGAGCAGCAGCCGGATAACATCGAGGTGGCTGTGGTCAATGACCTCACCGATACCAGGACCAATGCTCACCTGTTTCAGTATGACAGCAATTACGGGCGCTACCCGGGCACGGTGGAGGCCGCCGAGGATGCCATCGTCGTGGATGGCAAAAGGGTAAAGGTTATCGCCCAGCGCGACCCTGCCCAGATCCCGTGGCAGGAGTACGGGGTGGAGATAGTCATTGAGTCCACCGGGCTATTCACCGATGCCGCCAAGGCCTCGGCCCATCTCCAGGGCGGGGCCAAGAAGGTCATCATCTCGGCGCCGGCCAAGGGCGAAGACCTGACCATAGTCCTCGGCGTCAACGAGGCTATGTATGATCCCGCCGCCCACCGCATCCTCTCCAATGCCTCCTGCACCACCAACTGCATTGCCCCGGTGGTCAAGGTGCTCCACGACAACTTCGGGGTGGCCCGGGGCCTGATGACCACAGCCCACGCCTACACCAATGACCAGCGCCTGCTGGACATGTTCCATCGCGACCTGCGGCGGGCTCGGGCGGCTGCCCTCAGCATCGTCCCCACCACCACCGGCGCTGCCCGGGCGGTGACCGAGGTCATCCCCGAACTCAAGGGGAGGCTCCACGGCATCGCCCTCAGGGTGCCCACGCCCACGGTATCGGTGTGCGACTTCGTCGCTGACCTGGAGAAGGAGGTCAGCGCCGAGGAGGTAAACCAGGCCTTCAAAGCGGCCGCCCAAGGCCCCCTCAAGGGCATCCTGGAATACTGCGATGAGCCCCTGGTGAGTATAGACTTCAAGGGCAACCCGGCCAGCGCCATTGTGGATGCCGAGAACACCATAGTCATCGGCGGCAGCATGGTCAAGGTGCTGGCCTGGTATGACAATGAGTGGGGCTATAGCTGTCGCCTGGTGGACCTGGTCTCCCTGATCGTCGATAAGGGGCTTTAATCCGGTCAGGGCAGCATGTTCGGGCGCAAGCGCAAAAAGAAGGAGGGGTTACCGCCCCCGAAGAAGCGGGACGAGAGCTCCCTGTTTATGGAGATAGTCAACCTCGTCGTTGACCTGGCCAAAGTGGCGGATGACATCGGGCGCCTCTATGATAGGTTCCGCAGGGGGAGGGAGAAAAAGCCGTGATCGACCCAGCCAAGCTCCGGCTGACTACGCTCAGCGAGAACACTGCTGCCTGGCTAGGGGTGCTGGCCGAGTGGGGTCTGAGCATCCTGGTGGAGGCCGATGGCCAGAATATCTTACTGGATACGGGTCTGAGCATCTCGGTGGCCCACAATGCCGATGCCCTGGGGGTCAACCTGGCCACTGTGGATAAGGTTGTGCTCAGCCATGGCCACGTTGACCATACCGGTGGCCTGCGCTCGGTGTTGACCAAAGCGCGCCGGGAGATGGAGATAATCGGCCACCCCGGGATATGGGGGCCCAAGTATGCCAAGCCCCGGGACGCCGAGCGATACCGTTACCGGGGCATACCCTTCCCTCGGGAGGAGCTGGAGGGGTTGGGGGCGAGCTTCGCCCTCACCCCAGGGCCTACCTGGCTCAGCGAGGACATCGTGGCCAGTGGCCAGGTCCCGATGATCACTGACTACGAAGCCATCGACGATACCCTCTTCCTCAAGGAAGGCGATGGCTTTCGCCCCGATCCCGTGGCCGATGACCAGTCCCTGTTTCTCAAGACGGAGCTGGGCCTGGTCATCGTACTGGGCTGTGCCCACCGGGGCGTCATCAACCATGTGCGCTACGCCCAGGAGCTCACCGGCATGGAGATGGTGCATGCGGTGGTGGGGGGTGCCCATCTCTTCCATGCCTCGGAGCGCCAGATGGAGGAGACCATCGCCGAGCTGAAGGGACTAGGGGTGCAGAGGCTTGGGGTTTCCCACTGTACCGGGATGGCCGCAGCCGCTCGCTTGGCCCAGGAGTTCGGCGAGGGCTTTTTCTACAATAATGCCGGCAATGTGGTTACTTTCGCTTAGGACAGATGGCGGAACTAAGGCTCTCGGTGCAGCTTGCCCCCAGGAGTAAAAGGGGGCTTTGGCTCAAGAACCCGGTGATGGTGGCCGCCGGCACCTTTGGTTACGGGGACGAATTGGCGCCGGTCCTGGATATTCAGCGCCTGGGGGCCATTGTATGCAAGGGTACCACCCTGAAGCCCCGCCCCGGCCACCCCCAACCCCGCTTGATAGAGACAGCCTCGGGCCTGCTCAACTCCATAGGGCTCCACAACATAGGGGTGGACGCCTTGATCCGGGACAAGGCCCCCCTGTGGGCCACCTGGCAGGTGCCAGTCATTGTCAATATAGCCGGAGAGACGGTGGAAGAGTATGCCCGGCTGGCAGCCCGACTGGAGGGCGTGGCCGGGGTAAGTGCCCTGGAGGTCAACATCAGTTGCCCCAACCTTGAGGCTGGCGGAATGGAGTTCGGCACCGACCCGGTGACTGCCGCTGAGGTCACTGCTGCGGTCAAGGAGGTCACCTCCCTGCCCGTGATGGTCAAGCTCAGCCCCAATGTCACTGACATCGCCGAGATAGCTGGGGCGGTAGCCCAGGCCGGCGCCGATGCCCTGACGGTGATAAACACCCTAAAGGGCATGGCCATAGATGTGGCTCGACGCAGGCCGGCCCTGGGCAGCGGGGTGGGGGGCCTGTCCGGCCCGGCCATCAAGCCCGTGGCCCTTTACATGGTATATCGGGTGGCTCAGGCGGTGGAGGTGCCGGTAATCGGCTGCGGGGGCATCGCCTCGGCCCAGGACGCCCTGGAGTTCCTCATGGCGGGGGCCAGCGCGGTGCAGGTGGGCACGGCCAATTTCGTCAATCCCAAAGTTGCCCTGGAGATAATAGGCGGCATCGAGGCCTTTATGCGGCGGGAGGGGGTGGGGGATATAGCCCAGCTCATCGGGGCAGCCCAGCCCTGAGGGAGATGGCTTAAGCTATAAACAGGGGCAAGACGGGATATGAGCGTAGCTGGCGGCTTTCTGTTGTTGGGCATGGCAATAGCGGTGGTAGCGCTGGGCCGGAGGCTGGTGCCGGTGGTGATGCCCAAAAGTCGGTTGAAAACGGTGGCGGTGGGCTGGGTGGGCGGGCTGGGGGGCAGCTTCTTAGCCCGGTGGCTGTGGCCCTCGGGCTTTGAATTTGTCCAGATAAACCTGGTAGGTGCCATTATCGGCGCCACCATCCTGGTCTTCGTCGTGGGGCTAATACCCTTTATCCGCATTTTCCTGGGTCGGACGGAGCTGCCACCCAAGCTGTAGCCAGTGCCCAGAGGCGGTGTCGCCTATTCCTCTAGCTCACAGATTATCTCACAATACTCGTCGCCCTCGGGCATGAATTTGGTGGCAGTGAACCTCATTTTGGGGTTAACGGTGGCGGCCCCTGCCCTCTCCACCCCGACGATTACCTCCCGACACATCTGGGGGAATGTGCGCCGGTAAGCCCCGGCAGAGACGCAGCTAGTGAACCTCATCACTGCCCGCTTAGGGCTCGACTCCACCACCGTGCACGCCGCGCCAGCTATATCGGAGATGGCCGACTCCAGCTTTACCCAGTCCTGGCAATGGCCCTCGCCGGGCCTGATCCCCAGCTGCGCCGCCATCTTGGGAAGAAACTTCATATAGGTGTTGAATAGCTCCTCCCTGAGGGCTGCCAGCCCCTCGGCGCCGTACTTTTCGGCTACGGCCTTAGCCATTGCGGCGGCTACCGTGGCATCCCCGGCCCGGGCCCGCCTCACCTTCTCCTCGGCGGAAAGCTCAGCCATGGATTGTTCCTCCGTCGGCAAATATTTTGAGTCTATCCCCTGCTTTGCCTAATCTACACGGCTGGCAACAGCCTGTCAACGATTGTCGCCGCAGGCCATGATACAATGGAGGCACCTATACGGAGGATATGGAGGTGGCCCAGGCAGCCCTGGCTGTGGTGGGCTAGGCCATGCGCCGCCGTATCGTTGGATTTGAAAGGGATTACATATCTCTAAAGCGGGATATTGCCGTGCCTCTTGGGGTATTTGCTCACCTGCTTGTTGCGCAGTAGCCTCAGGGCACTGATGAGGCGACGCCGGGTCTCCCGGGGCTCGATGATGTCGTGGATATAGGTGGCTTGGGAGGCCACGGAGATGGGATTGGCGTAGAAGTCCCGGTACTCCTTCACCTTCTGTGCCCGATATGCCTCTGGGTCCTCGGCCTTGCTTATCTCCTCGGCATAGAACAGGTCCACCGACTGCTCCGGCCCCAGCACCCCGATCTCGGCGCTGGGCCAGGCGAATACCAGGTCAGTTCCCATGCCGGCCATCACCCCCATGCCGATCATGCCGCCGCCATAGCCCTTGCGCAGCAGCACCGCGATTCGGGGCACCACCGCCTCGCACCAACTGTAGAGCACCTTGGCCCCGTGGCGGATGATGCCGGCGTGCTCCTGGTCTGAGCCGGGCATATAGGCCGGGGTATCCACCAGGATGACGATGGGGATATTGAAGCAGTCGCAGAAGCGAATGAACCTGGCCTGCTTGTCGGAGCTGTGATAGGTGAGGGCACCGGCCATGATCATGGGCTGGTTGGCGATGAAGCCCACAGTATGTCCCTCCAGGCGTCCGAAGCCCACGATTACCTCCGCGGCGAATTCCCGTTTCACCTCGAAAAAGTCCCCGTTATCCACCAGGCGGGCGATCACCTGGTGCATGTCGTAGGAAAGATAGGGGGTGGTGGGCACTATATCGGCTATGGTATCGTCGAGGCGCTCCGGGTCATCGCCGGTATCTACCACGGGGGGTGGCTCTCGGTTGTTGGAGGGGAGGAAGCTGAGGAGCTTCCTGATCCTTTTGAAGCAGGCATCCTCGCTCTTGTCCCTGAAGTCGGCCACCCCGGAGATCTGGGTATGTACCCGGGCACCCCCCAGGTCTTCCTTGGATATCTCCTCGCTGAGCACGGATTCGATCACCCGGGGGCCGGTGATGAACATATGGCTGATGCCGTCCACCATAAAGATGAAGTCGGTGAGGGCGGGGGCATAAACGGACACCCCGGCGCAGGAGCCCAAAATGGCCGAGATCTGGGGTATCACTCCGGAGGCCTGGGTGATGGGCATATAGACGGAGTGGACGGATTTCTCCTCGCCGTGGCGGGCGGCATCGAAGGCGGCAGGGTGCCCCATCTTCATGGCCCGGGCGCCCGGCGAGTCGAGGAGGCCGATGGCGGGCACCCCCATCTCCAGGGCCCGCTCTGTGGTGCGGTACATCAGATAGCCGTGGTAGGGCCCCACCGAGCCTCCCAGCACTGTGGCGTCCTGAGAATAGATGCAAACCTGGCGACCATCTATGGTGCCGTAGCCGGTGACGATGCCGTCGCCGGGGGCACCGATTTCATGGCCCACAAACCTGTTGAGTTCCACAAAGCTGCCCGGGTCCAGGAGCCGGTCTATCCTCTCCCGGGCGGTGAGCTTGCCCTGCTGGTGCTGCCGGGCTATCTTCTCGGCCCCGCCCCCCTGGGCTAGCCTCTCCTTGACCTCTCTCAGTTTTTGGATCTTTTGCTCCATCTCGTTTTCCATGGCATCTCGCCTCCCCGTGGCCTTCACCTTTGTCATACCTATAGCCAAACATAAACTTCCGCCAGGCCTTTGTCAAGGGACGGGCCTTTCAACGGGATGGAAAAGGTGCTAGAATGGTGGCAACTTTTTGAGGAGGGAGCCATGTTCTATGAGGTGCAGCTTCCGGAGGCGAAGCCGGGCCAAAAACAGGTGTCGGCCCTGGTGACCCTTAACCCCGCCGAGTCCAGGCGACTCCTGGCTAAGGCCACTGTGGCCTTGCCCGAGGTGCAGAATGCCTTTAAGCACGGGATGATCATCATCGCCCGGGGCATCACCAATGCCTTTGTCACTGAGGAGCTGTTCGGCATCTCGGTGGAGCCCAAGGCTGGCCAGACGGTGGGCATGGTGTGCCGGGGGATCACCAATGCCAATTCGGGCCCACCCCCCTGCACCTGGCATGTCATCAGACAGGGGAAGGTGGTGGAAGGTGCTGACTCCAATGTGGAGATAATGAATTTCGGCCCCGACGATGTTTTCATTAAGGGCGCCAATGCCATAGATAGAGAGGGCAATGCCGGCGTCTTCGTGTCCTCGGTGAAGAGCGGCACCATCGGCATGGCCTGGCCCGTACTGACGGCGCGGGGTTGTCATCTCATTATGCCGGTGGGCCTGGAGAAGATGGTCCCTTCAGTTATTGAGGCTGCCAAGCACACTGGCCTCTACCACTTCAAATACAGCACCGGGCTACCGGGCAAGCTGGTCCCCGTGGTTTTGGGCAAGGTGGTCACTGAGATCCAGGCCTTCGCCCTCCTGGCTGGCATTAGGGCCTATCATGTGGCCTCGGGCGGCGTGGGGGGGTCTGAGGGGGCAGTGGTACTCTCCCTGGAGGGGGATGAGCCCAACCTGGAGAAGGCCTTTGCCCTGGTGAAGTCCATCAAGGGGGAGCCACCGGTGACACTGCCGGATACATTCCATGTGAGCTCGGCGGCGGATTACAACTATGATGCCCTGGCTCAGCTGGCTACATTGAAGGGCGTTTAAGGGGCCTTGGGGAGAGGAGGCCAGGGATGAAGGCTATCGATGTCCATGTACATCCCAGCACCATCTCCATGAAGGACATGGTGGGCAAGGAGATCGCTGAGTCCACTTTCCGTTACCTGCGCTCCGAGGAGAGGCTCAGGACGGAGGAGGAGATGGTGCAGGAGTTCGTGGAGATGGATTTGAAGGCGCTGCTCATAGCCTGGGATTCCCAGACGGTTTCGGGCGCGCCCGGCGTGAGCAACGACTATATAGCCAGGCTGGTCAGGGATTACCCCCAGGTCTTTGTGAATGGCTGGGCGGTGGTGGACCCCTGGAAGGGGAAATGGGCGGTTCAGGAGGCGGAGCGGGCCATAAAGGAACTGGGGCTTTTGGGGCTCAAGTTTCAGCCCTCGGCTCAGGCCTTCTACGCCAATGACCGGCGGTTCTACCCCCTGTGGCAGAAATGTGTGGAGCTGAAGGCGCCGGTGCTGATCCATACTGGCACCAGCGGCCTGGGCGCCGGGCTGCCTGGCGGGGCGGGGCTGAGACTGGACATGCTGCGGCCGATACCGGTTATTGATGACCTGGCGGCGGACTTTCCAGAGCTAACCATTATCTGTGGGCATTTGGGCTGGCCGTGGACGGAGGAGCTTATAGCTGTGCTGTTCCACAAGGGCAATGTCTACTGCGAGTTGTCGGGGTGGGCGCCCAAGTACTTCCCCGAGAGCATAAGGCGGGAGGTCAACGGCCGTCTTCAGGACAAGTTCATGTTCGGCTCTGACTACCCTGGCCTGCATCCCAAGCGCTTGCTGGAGGAGTGGGAGGCAGGGGGCTATAAGCCCGAGGTGCTGGAGAAGGTCTTCTACAAGAACGCCCAAAGGATTCTGGGGCTGAAGACTTAGCCAGGGGATATGCCCAGGCCTACTATTTCGTTATGGCTGGTCAGGCTTTAACTCTCGGGCGTTATACCTGTTCATAGCGGCCACGATACCCTCCCGGATGAAGCAGAGCACCGCTTCGCTTACATGGTCTAACAGGGCGGAGAGGACGGCCTTTTCCTCCGGGAGAAAGCCGCCCAATACATGATCCGCCGCTTCCCCCGCCTCCGGGTGGCCGATGCCCACCCGGAGGCGGGGGAAGCTCTGACTATCCAGAGCGGCGATGATGGACTTCACCCCATTGTGCCCCCCGGCACTCCCCCGGGCCCTGAGGCGGATGCGGCCCAGGGGCAGGTCCATATCATCATAGATGATGAGCAGGTCAGCCAGGGGGATCTGGTATAGCCTGACCAGTTGGGCCACTGAGTCGCCGCTGCGGTTGACGAAGGTCTGGGGCTTGGCTAGGATGACCTCTTCATCGGCCACCCTTCCCCTGGCCAGGCGGGCCTTGGCCTGACGCTGGGAGAAGGGGGCGTGGAGCCTTTTAGCCAGGTGGTTGAGGCAGAGGAAGCCTATGTTGTGACGGGTATGCGCATACTGGCGGCCTGGGTTGCCCAGGCCGATGACCAGCTTCATAAAGCTACCCGGCCAGGAGCTGGCGGAGGAAGGCCACCAGCTCATCGTCGAGGACGTTGACCAGGGAGGCCAGGTCGCTGGCCTGGACTACCTCGAGGAATTGGTCGATCTTGGCCTGGTGGCTTCGGGCTAGTATCTGCCCGATGGCCTGGGAGCTGAGTCGGCCTAGCTGTTGGCCCAGTGCCTTCTCCAGTTGGCCCAGGAAACGCTCTACCTCCCGTTGAGGGACCTGATGGCCCAGTTTCAGCCCGCAGGCTGGGCAGGGGGGTTCGGGGGCGGCATCGGATTCCCAGAGGGGGCAGGGCTGGAGGGCGGGTTCGAGGCGCTCATACTGGGAGAAGAGACCTTGGGCTAGCGGCGGGCCCAACTCAGCGATGGAGTTGAGCCGTCCCAGGGCCTCCAGTTGGGGCTTGGCCCGGAGGAGGCGGTCATGGAGGGAAGCTGCGCTGCGGTGATAGGCCTGGTGGTGGCCCAAATATAAAGGGCGGTAGCGGGACTTAAACCAGTCGAAAAGGGCTTCCAGGCTCGACCACAGATGGGGGTTGGCCAGGAGTTGGGCGGGGTCGAGCTGTTCCAGGATGGCCAGCCTATCCAGGGCCAGCTCCTTCTGGTCTTCGGGCAGCTCTACGGCATCCAGATAGGTCCTCATGGCATGGACGTCCTTCATGGTGAGCAAGGCCCGGGCCAGGAGGTCGATTTGCTGGCGCAGCTCGGGGAGGGAAAAGACCGCCTGGGGGGCCACCGGCAGGGGCAACTGGGTCACCAGCGCGCCCGAGGCGTAGGTAGAGGCCTCTTCGGCTGCGGCCTCCAGATAGGGGGCCTGGGGCTCCTTCAGGGCCCGTTCCGAGGCGGGGAGGCAGACCGCTATCCCAGGATCGGCCAGGCTTTGCGGGGAGACCTCCTGGGGTCGGGTGAGAAATATAATGCGAAACTGGGTGGCCTCGGGCAATTCCTGCCTCCATCTTTCATCCCATCGGTCAGCCACCAGCAACTGGCCAGGGCGCTCCTCGCCCTTGTAGGTGATGCGCCAAGGGATGGGCTGGTTGAGGGGCAGATCAGCCAGGGATCGAAACTGGGAGGCGTCCACCGGGTCTAGGCTGCCTTTCCCTGGCTCTGCGCCTTGTCCAGGAGGTCGAGGAATTCTGCCTCGCTGAGCAGCTTGGTGCCCAGACTCCGGGCCTTGTCCAGCTTGGAGCCGGGGTCGGCTCCCACCACCAGATAGGTGGTCTTCTTGGTGACGCTGGAGCCCACCGCCCCGCCCAGCTCCTTAATGCGGCGCTCGGCCTGGCTCCTGGGGAAGGCGGCCAGGGTCCCGGTGATGACGAACTCCTGCCCGGCCAAGGGTAGGGCGGTGGGAACGGTCGCCTCTGCCTCCAGCCTCACCCCGGCCCGGCGCAGCTTATCTATGAGCTGCCGGTTTGCCTCCTGCCTGAAGAAAGCGACGACGCTCTCGGCGATCTTGGGCCCCACGGTGGGGATGGAGGTGAGCTCTTCCTGGGTGGCCTGGGCCAGCCTGTCTATGCTGCCGAAGTGTTGGGCCAGAAGCTCTGCCATCTCCTCGCCGATGTGGGTGATGCCCAGGGCGAAGAGCACCCGAGGCAAGGGGCGCTCTTTGCTGGCCTCGATGGAGGCCAGCAGGTTGCTGGCGCTCTTCTCGGCCATGCGCTCCAGCCCCAGGATTTGCTCTTTGGTGAGGTAGTATATATCGGCCACATCCTTCACCAGGCCATTGGTGAGCAGGGCATTCACCCAGCGCTCCCCCAGGCCCCTGATGTCCATGCCGCCCCGGGAGACGAAATGTTCGAAGCGCCTTTGTATCTGGGCAGGGCAAGCGGCATTGGTACAGTAGGTCATGACCTCTCCCTGAGGTCTCATCACCTCAGCGCCACACACCGGGCAGTGTCTGGGCATGGTGAAGACCCTTTCTTGGCCGGTGCGCCGGCTCACCACCGGCCCTACCACCTCAGGGATAACCTCGCCGGCCCGCTGCACCACCACCACGTCGCCCTCGCGGATGTCCTTGCGCCGGATATCGTCCTCGTTGTGGAGGGCGGCCTGCTTGATGGTAACGCCCCCCACCTGAACTGGCTCTAGGATGGCAAAGGGGTTGAGGCTGCCGGTACGGCCTACATTGACCTCGATCCTCACCAGTTTGGTGGTGGCCTGAATGGCTGGGAACTTGTAGGCGATAGCCCACCGTGGCTCATGGCCCACGCTGCCCAGGCGTTCGTGGAGGGAGATGGGGTTGACCTTGACCACCACCCCATCGGTTTCGTAGGGCAGCTCCTCTCGCCGGTGGAGCCAAGTCTGGTAGTAGTCCTCCACGTCAGCGAGGCTTTCCAGGCGGGCACTGGCCGGGTTCACCTTGAAGCCCAAGGCTTTGAGGTACTCCAAGGTCTCCCAGTGGGTATCGGGCACGGGCTTGCCCTCGGCATAGCCCAGCATGTAGATGAAGATGTCCAGGGGGCGCTGGGCGGTGATGCGGGGGTCGAGCTGCCTTACTGAGCCGGCGGCGGCATTGCGGGGGTTGGCGAACAGGGATTGCCCCTCCCGGGCCCGCTCTTCGTTGAGTTTCTTGAACCCGGCCTTGGAGAGATAGACCTCGCCCCGCACCTCGAAGCGGGGTGGGGCCTCCTTGAGCACGGAAAGGGGGATGCTCTTAATGGTCCTCAAATTCTGGGTGATGTCTTCGCCCCGGAGGCCATCGCCCCGGGTGGCCCCCCTCACGAACAGGCCATCCTCATAGGTGAGGGCTACGGCCAGGCCGTCGATCTTGAGTTCGGCCACGAAGTCGAAGTCCTGGGTGCCCAGCATCCCCGAGATACGCTTGTGCCAGGCCCTCAGCTCCTCGAGGTCGAAGGCGTTGCCCAGGCTGAGGAGGGGCCGGGGGTGCTCCACTACCCCAAAGGCCTCCACCGGGGCAGCCCCCACCCGCTGGGTGGGGGAATCCGGGGTGATGAGTTCCGGATGCTCCTCCTCCAACCGCTTCAGTTCCCGCATCAGCCCATCATACTCGGCGTCGCTGATCTCGGGGCTGTCCAGGACATAATAGCGGTAGTTGTGGTAATTGATAAGCTTTCTGAGCTCCTCGATCCTCTCCTTGACCTTATTCATATCGGTCATGACCGGAGCCTCGCTTCAAGATTAAGTATATCACAGGGGCGGCTTATAGGCCAAGCGGCGGGCAGGCCAGCCCTTGCCTTGGGGTGGTATTCTGTGCTATAATGGCAATATAAAGGTCGAGGCGATGACCACAGAACGGCAGAAGGCTTTAGAGCTGGCCATAGGCCAGATTGAGAAGCAATTCGGCAAGGGCTCTATCATGCGTTTGGGGGAGGCCTCGGTGCGGCTGGCCACAGAGGCCATCCCCACCGGCTCCCTTTCCCTGGACCTGGCCCTCGGTGTGGGGGGGATCCCCCGGGGGCGGGTCACCGAGATATTTGGCCCGGAGATGAGCGGCAAGACCACCCTGGCCCAGCACGTCATCGCCGAGGCCCAGCGCCAAGGGGGCACGGCAGCGTACATCGATATCGAGCATGCCCTGGATCCGGTATATGCCGCTAACTGCGGGGTAAGGGTGGATGACCTGCTGATCTCCCAGCCAGACACCGGGGAGCAAGCCCTGGAGATTGCGGAGGCCCTGGTGCGGAGCGGGGCGGTGGATGTCATCGTCATCGACAGCGTGGCGGCGCTGGTGCCCCGGGTGGAGCTGGAGGGGGAGATGGGGGATGCCCATGTGGGCCTCCAGGCACGGCTGATGTCTCAGGCGCTGCGCAAGCTGGCTGCGGCTATAGGGCGCTCTAAGACGGCGGTCATCTTCATCAACCAGCTTCGGGAGAGGGTGGGTATCGTCTTTGGCAACCCTGAAGTCACGCCCGGGGGCAGGGCTCTCAAGTTCTATAGCTCGGTGCGCATAGATCTGAGGCGGGTGGAGACGCTCAAGCGTGGTTCAGAGGTGGTCGGCAGTCGGATTCGGGCCAAGGTGGTGAAAAACAAGGTTGCCCCGCCCTTCCACTGGGCAGAATTTGACATAATGTTCAAGCATGGCATCAGCAAGGCGGGCGACCTCATAGACCTGGGGGTGCAGTTAGGGATTATTAACAAGACGGGTGCCTTTTTCTCCTATGGTGACATAAGACTAGGGCAGGGTCGGGAGAACGCTCGGGAATTCCTGGAGCAGAACCCGAAACTGGCTCAAGAGATACAGTCGCAGATCAAGGCTTCTGCCTCGCTTTCCGGAGTAGCAGTGGGTGGGGAGGAAATACCGGAACCCGAATTAGACTGATATCTGCGGGCTGGTGGCGGGGTGGTGGCCAACACCGTAGGGGAGAAAGGCTGGCAGCCTTTGGGCCAGCCTTTTCGCTTTGGAATGGGGGAGACTTGGCCAAGTGTGGCAGGAAGTCACGGCGATTCGAGCCCAGAAGCATCAGCCCAACCGGGTCAATATCTTCCTCGATGGCAGCTTTGCCTTCAGTCTGGGGGCAGAGGTGGTGGCTAAGGCTGGACTCAAGGAGGGCGATAGATTATCGCCCTCCCAGGTCGAGACACTGGCCGGGGCTGATCTGGAGCAGCGCTGCTATATGGCGGCTCTGGGCTACCTGGGCTATCGGGCGCGGAGCAGCTGGGAACTGAGGGACAGGCTGTCGCGCCGTGGCTTTGGTGCCGCGGTGATAGACAGGGTATTGAGCAAACTGGCGGGGCAGGGGCTGGTGGATGACGAGTCCTTCGCCCGCTATTGGCTGGAGAACCGGGAATCCTTTAGCCCCCGGAGCCGGCTAATGCTGAAACGGGAATTGAGGGGCAAGGGGGTGGCTGAGGAGATCGTGGCTGAGGTATTGGCCGGTGTCGACGAGGAGGCTAGTGCCCTCAGGGCGGCCCGGCGGCGAATCCGAGCCTGGCCGGCTATGGAATACCGGGAATTTCGGCGGCGCCTGGGCGCTTACCTGAGGCGGCGGGGCTTCGGCTTTGAGCTGGTCAATAATACGGTGAATCGGCTCTGGGCGGAGAGGGCCCTTAGTTTGACACCTCAGGGGGAAAGGCATGGCAACTGAGCCATGGCAATCCCCCCAAAGAGCGAGGTTTAGAGATGGAAATATATCTGATGCTCATAATCGCTTTGACAGGTTTGGTGGTGGGTGGCCTTATCACCTACCTGGGACATCGGTTGATCGCGGGCCACAGGCTTCGAGCGGTAGAGGAGGAGGTTCGGAGCCGCCTAGAGGAGGCCAATACCAAATATAAGGAGGTGCTCCTGGAGGCCAAGGAGGAGGCCCTCAGGATTAAGGGGGCTGCCGAGGCCGAGTACCGGGAGCGCCGTTCCGAGCTCCAGCGTCAGGAGCGCCGCCTCGCCCAAAAGGAGGAGAACCTGGAGCGCAAGCTGGAACGGGTGGAGCGCCGGGAGCATAATGTGGCCAACCGGGAGAAGCAGCTGGAGGCGACCCAGGCGCACCTGGAGGAGCTCAGGAGGAAGCAGCACCAGCAGCTGGAGCTCATCTCTGGCCTCTCCAGCACGGAGGCCAAGCAGCTCCTGCTTCGGGAGCTGGAGGGCGAGCTCAAGGACGAGGCCTGTCGGCGGCTCCGGGAATGGGAGGCCCAGCTCAAGGAGGAGGCCCAGGATAGGGCGAGGCAGACCCTGGCGGCTGTCATCCAGCGTTGCGCCACGGATGTGGTCTCCGAGACCACTGTCTCGGTGGTTCCCCTGCCCAGCGATGAGATGAAGGGTCGGCTTATCGGGCGGGAGGGCCGCAATCTCCGAGCCCTGGAGCAAGCTACTGGCGTTGACCTCATCATCGACGATACCCCCGAGGCTGTGACCCTCTCTTGCTTCGACCCGGTGCGACGCGAGATAGCTCGCCAGGCCCTACACAAGCTGATGCTGGACGGTCGGATCCACCCAGCTCGCATCGAGGAGGTGGTGGAGAAGGTGAAGGCGGATGTGGAGGCCACCGTCCGCAACGAGGGCGAGCAGGCGGTCTATAAAGCTGGGCTCCACGGGCTTCACCCTGAGCTCGTCAAGCTCCTGGGCAGGCTCAAGTATCGCACCAGCTATGGACAGAATGTGTTGCTGCATAGCCTGGAGGTGGCCCATCTGGCGGGGATGCTGGCCGCCGAGCTCGGCAGCGATATAGAGGTGGCCAAGAAAGCGGGGCTGCTCCACGATATTGGCAAGGCCGTAGACCACGAGGTGGAGGGGCCCCATGCCGCCATCGGGGCTGACCTGGTGAGGCAGTGGGAGAGATCGCCCCTAGTGGTCAAGGCCATCGCCGAGCACCACGGGGAGATGGGCAGCATGAGCGTGGAGGGGTTTATCATCTCCACCGCCGATGCCATCAGCGGCTCCCGACCCGGGGCCAGGGGCGAATCCCTGGAGCAATATCTGAAGCGCCTCGAGTCCCTGGAGAACATCGCCAACAGCTTCAAGGGTGTGGACAAGTCCTTCGCCATCCAGGCTGGTCGCGAGGTGCGCATTTTGGTCAAGCCTGATGAGATCGATGATGTAGCGGCGATGCGGCTGGCTCGGGACATCGTGAAAAGGATTCAGGAAAGCCTGGATTATCCGGGACAGATAAAGGTTACGGTTATCCGGGAGACCCGGGCCGTTGATTATGCTAAATAGTTGCCCTTGAGAAGCCGAAAGAGGGCGAAGCGACTTGTGCAGGGGAAGCTGAAAGGGGGTGCTTTGCCGGAGAAGGCACTATCGGGAGATGGTTTCCGGTGCGGATCCTGATAATAGGCGATGTGGTGGGCAGGCCTGGGCGGAGGGCGGTAGCCAGTCTGCTACCAGGCCTGCGTCAGCAATATAACCTCGACCTGGTGATTGCCAACGCCGAGAACGCCGCCGGCGGGGCCGGCCTGACCCCTGAGACTGCGGAGGAATTGCTTCAGGGCGTTGATGTGCTCACCACGGGCAATCATGTCTGGAACTACAAGGAGATGGCTTCCTATCTGGGGGGCGACCGACCGGTGCTGCGCCCCCTCAACTATCCCCCGGCTGTCCCCGGCCGTGGCTATCTGATCAAGGATAATGCCCTGGTAGTCAACTTGGTGGGTCGGGTATTCATGGGTCACTTCGATTGCCCCTTTAGGGCGATGGACGAGCTTCTGGAGAGGCTCTCCCCCAAGCCTCCGGTTATCCTCGTCGATTTCCATGCTGAGGCCACCTCGGAGAAGGTGGCCCTGGGCCGTTATCTGGATGGGCGGGTGAGCGTGGTGGTGGGCACCCATACCCATGTAGGCACCATAGACGCCGCCATTCTGCGTGGCGGCACTGCCTTCATCACTGACGTCGGCATGGTGGGGCCCGCGGATTCCATCATCGGTGCCGATGTCGATGAGGTGCTTTACAGGTTCCTGACCTTGATGCCCGGCCGTATGCCGCCGGGCAAGGGCCCGGTAATCTTCAACTCGGTTCTGGTAGAGGTCGATGATGGGGGCAGGGCTGTGAGCATTGTCCGCCTGGATCAGGAGTTCACCGAGACCATCGATGAGAGTAGACCTTCACCTGCATAGCTCTGCCTCAGATGGCAAGCTATCCCCAGCCGAGCTGGTGCAGCAGGCTGCCCAGCTCGGCATCGATATCATCTCCATCGCCGATCACGACTCGGTGGAGGGGGTAGACCCGGCGCTGGAGGCAGCCCGGCTCTACCCTTCCCTGAGGGTGGTGCCGGCGGTGGAGATAAACACTGACGTCCCCCGGGGCGAGGTCCATATCCTGGGCTACTTTATCGACCACCGAAGGGAGGAGCTCCGGGATAAACTGGCAGCCCTGCGCCATTCGCGCTATGGGCGGGCCAGGGGGATGGTGGCCAAGCTTCAGGGGCTGGGCCTGCGTGTGGACTGGGGGCGGGTTCTGGAGCTGGCGGCGGGGGGCGCCATCGGGCGCCCCCATGTGGCCCAGGCCTTGGTGGAGGCGGGCTATGTCTCCAACGCCAAGGAGGCCTTCGAGAGGTACATAGGCAGGGACGGCCCAGCCTATGTGGACAGGGTGAAGCTGACCCCGGCGGAGGCGGTGCAACTCATAGTCAGGACGGGAGGCTTAGCGGTGCTGGCCCATCCGGCAGGCATCCCTCAGCTCGAGGCCATGCTCTCCCAACTCAAAGCAGTGGGGCTAGTGGGCCTGGAGGCCTATTACGATGGTTATCCGGCGGAGACCAGTGCCTGGCTTTCAGAGCTATCCCGAAATAACCGCCTTATCATCACCGGCGGCAGCGATTTCCACGGGCCAGGCAGCTCCGTGGATACCGTGCTGGGGGGTATAGAGGTGCCCTGGGAGCAGGTGCAGAGGTTATTTGCTATGGCTTGGCAAAGGTCCTGCCCCGGCGCCTTCCCCATATAAGATCGCCTTTTGAGAGGTTGTCTATCATGGCTGAGCCCGCCCTTCGCTGCGCCGCCCACCCCGAGGTAGCCACCAATTTGAGATGCGGCAAGTGTGGCAAGCCCATCTGCCCCAGGTGTATGGTGCAGACGCCGGTGGGGGCTCGATGTCGGGAGTGCGCCCAGCTGCGGCCCATACCTGCCTATCAGGTCTCGTGGGCGCACTATGTGAGGGCCACGGGGGCGGGGCTGGGGGCGGCCATTGCCTGCGGCCTGCTATGGAGCCTCATCAGGGTCATCTTGCCCCTCGGTTATCTGAGCATCCTGCTGGGCCTGGGCGCTGGCTGGGCCATAGCTGAGGTTGTTAGCTTGGCCGTCAATCGCAAACGGGGGCCGGGCCTAGCCGCCATCGGTGCTGGGTCCGTGGTGGCTGCCTACCTGGTCAGTTTATGCCTCTGGTCGTGGGGTATTCACTATATCTTCAGCCTCTGGGGCATCCTGGCACTGATCTTGGGGGTCGCTGTGGCGGTGTCTCGACTGCGCTAACCCGGAAATGAGGGAGTAAGTCAGTAGGTGGCGCCGTTTCCGACTGCCGAGAGCTATTGGCTGGTTCCGGGATATGCCCTTTTCTGGACGGCGGTGGCTATCGCCGTTCTCCTTTTCGGCCTTCGGGTCTATAAGCTGGGCCGGCTACTGCGACTGGGCAAAGCGGAAAACCGCTGGGACAAACCCTGGCTCCGCCTCAAGACAACCCTCGGCATCGTATTGGCCCAGGTGTGCTCGCTGCGGAGCTTAACCAGGAGGGACTTCGCTGGCCTGGGTCATGCCCTTATCTTCTGGGGCTTCATCGTCTTCATGGCGGGCTATGTCGTCATCCTTTTTATCGGCCAGGGCTTCGGCATCTATGCCAGCTTCCAGGACACGGCCTTTGCCCGGGGCTATTTCGCCGTCGCCGATATTGCCGGGGCTGTGGTGCTCGTGGCCGTCCTCTGGGCTGGCATCAGGCGTTACCTGCTCCGGCCTGAGCGTCTGGAGCGAACCTGGGATGCCTTGATCTGCCTTGGGCTGATCTTCTTCATCATGGCGAGCTACTTCTTTCTGACCGCCTTCGAACTGAATGGCCGCACCCCGGCTCAAGGCTCGTGGTCCCTGCTGAGCCGTCAGCTTGCCGGAGCATTGGCGGCCACCCCCTGGAATTTGGAAGCACAGCGTTTAGGCTATATTATCTCGTGGTGGGTTCATCTGCTCCTCATCCTGGTTTTCCTGGTGTACATCCCCCACTCCAAGCATTTGCACATCATTGTCTCGCCCTTCAATATCTTTTTCCGGTCGTCACGGCCCAGGGGAACCCTGAGGAAGATGGACCTGGAGGCGGCTGAGGTCTTCGGCGCTGCCTCGGTGCGGGACTTCACTTGGAAGCAACTCTTGGATGCTTATGCCTGCACCCGGTGCGGGCGTTGTCAGGTCAGCTGCCCGGCCTGGTCCTGCGGCAAACCCCTATCGCCCAAGGAGGTCATCCTCAAGCTCAGGGAGCACCTGCTCCTCCAGGGCCCCAAGTTGCTCAAAAACTGTGGCAAGACGGAGGCCGAGGTGGGGTCTCCTGACCTGGTGACCGAGGTGATGACGGAGGAGACACTCTGGCAGTGCACTGCCTGTGGCGCCTGCCAAGAGGAGTGCCCGGTGGCCATAGAGCACATCGATAAGATCGTGGATATGCGTCGCCACCTGGTTCTGGAGCGCACCACTATGCCCGATACCGCGGAAAGGGCCCTGCGCAGCATCGAGGATCGCGGCCACCCCTGGCGGGGCACCCGTCTTGGGCGCACCACCTGGGCCGAGGGCCTGGGGGTGAGGACCCTGGCCCAGGTCGGGTCGGCGGACGTCCTCTACTGGGTGGGCTGCACCCCGGCCCTGGAGGAGGTCAGTATGCGGGTGCCCCAGGCAGTGGTCAAAATCCTCAAGGCGGCCGAGGTGAACTTCGCCATCCTGGGCGAGGAGGAGGTGTGTTGCGGGGAGCTGGCGCGTCGCATCGGCAACGAGTACCTCTTCCAGATGCAGGCCGAGCAGGTCATCGGGCTCCTCAGGGGCCATGGGGTGCATCAGATAGTCACCACCTGCCCCCATTGCTTCAATACCTTCAAAAACGAGTATCCCGATTTTGGCGGCAACTTTCAGGTGGCGCACCACACCCAGTTCATCGCTGCCTTGTTGAGGTCGGGCAGGATCCAGCCCAGCCAGCCCGTGGAGGGCGTGGTCGCCTATCACGATGCCTGCTACCTGGGGAGGCACAACGATATATACCAGTCCCCCCGCGATGTGCTGAGGCGCATCCCTGGCCTCAGGATGGTGGAGATGGAACGACACGCCCGGCGGAGCTTCTGCTGTGGCGGAGGCGGGGGGCGTTTCTGGATGGAGGACCGGGTGGGCCGGCGCATCAACGAGTTCCGTCTGGAGCAGGCGATGCAGACCGAGGCCGGCATTGTGGCCACCGCCTGCCCCTACTGCCTATGCCTCTTCGAGGACACGGTGAGGACCAAGGAACTGGAGGGGCGCCTCAAGATAATGGACATCGCCGAGTTCGTGGCCAAAGCCCTTCCTTGAGCCTAGTTCGGGCCCGCCCCCCGCAGGGGGGCGGGCCCTTCAGCGACCCCGTTTAGGGCTGGCCGTACTGCTCCCGGAGCACCCTCTTCAGCACCTTGCCCATGGGGTTGCGGGGCAAGGCATCTGTGAAGATGACCGAGCGGGGGCGCTTGAAGCTGGAAAGCTTCTCCCGACAGAATTCCATTAGCTCCTCGGGGGTGGCGCTCATCCCCGGCTTGAGCACCACTATGGCCCGGGGCTCCTGGCCCCACTCAGGGTCGGGGATGCCGATGACGGCGGCCTCCTCCACCGCAGGGTGGGAGTAAAGGACATTCTCCACCTCCTCAGGGGAGATGTTCTCGCCACCCCTGATGATGAGGTCATCCCCCCGGCCCGCCAGGTAGATGTAGCCCTCCTCATCCATATAGCCCATGTCCCCAGTGCGCAGCCAGCCATCGGGGGTCAGGGCCTGGGCCGTCCTCTCCGGGTCCTTCCAGTAGCCGCCCATCACCCGGGGGCCCTTGGCCTGTATTTCCCCGACCTCGCCGGCGGGCAGCACCGCGCCGGTATCCGGGTCGGCGATCCTGACCTCGACATCGGCCATGGGCCGGCCGATGGAGGATTGCAGTCTCCTCAGTTTCTTCTCCCTCTCCGCCTCCGAGAGGCCCCTGAGGTCGTGGTCCTCGGGGCCCAGCATGGTAATAGTGGAGGCGGTTTCCGTCTGGCCGAAGGCATTGATAAACCTTACCTCAGGCATAAGCTCGATGGCCTTTCTGATGACCTCGAAGGGCATTGGGGCGGCGCCATAGGTTACTACGCGGAGGCTGGAGAGATCGAACTTGTTGAATTCGGGATGGTCGATAACCCGCTTCAGCATGGTGGGCACCAGCATGGCTCGGCTCACCTTCTCTCTCTGCACCGTCTCCAGCCACTCGTTGACCTCGAACTGACGCATCATCACCAGAGACCGGCCGCCGTAGGTGGCGGCCATCATGGCCTGGATGCCGGCCACATGGTACAGGGGCACCGTGAGGAGCGTGACCTCGGCGATATCGGGGCTGGCCGGCTCCACATTGTCCAGGACATAGGTGGCGAAGCTATTATGGGTCAGGGGCACCCCTTTGGGTCGGCCGGTGGTGCCCGCTGTATACATGAGGATGGTCACATCCTCATCTTCGACCTGGGTGAAGACCTCTTCGTCCGAGGCCGTGGCCAGGAGGTCTTCGTAGAAGAGCATCCCCTCCGCCTTGCCATCTATGGAGATGACATTCTTTATGTTGGGCAGACCGGGCAGCATGGCCCTGGCCAGATCCAGATACCGCTCCCCTACCAGCAGGGCATTGGCCTCGGCGTTCTCCAGCATGAAGCTGAGTTCATCCTGCTTGGCCCTGAAATTCAGGGGGACTAGGACCGCGCCCAGCTTGGCAGCGGCGAAGTAGGTCTCCAGGTACTGGTTGCAGTTCACCTGAAGGATGGCCACCCTGTCCCCTTTGACCACCCCTAGCTTGGCCAGGGCATTGGCCAGCCGATTCACCCTCTGGCTCGTTTCTGCAAAGCTGAACCTCTTACCCTCGAAGATCACGGCGGGACGGTCGGGGCAAATGGCGCTGGCAATGCTGAGAAAATCGAGGGTATTCATAGGCCTTACCTCCTGCGATACTATAGGTTGAATTTACCCGCCCTGTAGGCAGTCAGGTAGTTCACGCAGTATTCATCCTGGCCCAGGATGGTCTCAGCGGTGGCCAGGTCAGCCATCATTCGCTTATCGGTGGGGTCGAGGATGGCCGCCTTGAGCCCGTGAGCCAGGGCCAGTACTAGGAAGAGGCGGTTGAGCCGGGCCCGGGCGGGCAAGCCGAAGGAGATATTGCTCAACCCCACGATGGTGCCTACCTGGGGATACTCTTGGGCAATGCTGGCGATGGTGTCTATGGCTATCAGCCCTGCCTTCGTCTCCACGCTCAGGGGGTGGACCAGGGGGTCGATGTAGATATCGGCAGGGGCGATGCCCTGGGCGGNGAGGNTTTCGATGAGGCGCCTGGCTATGGCTAGCCGGCCCGGGACATCCCCGGGGGTGCCACTATCATCCAGGCACAGGGCTATGATGCCACAGCCATACTCCTTAACCAGGGGCAGGAAGGCCTGGTAGCGTTCCTTCTGCCCGGTGACGGAGTTGATCAGGGCCTTACCCTTGTGCACCTTGAGGGCAGCCGCTGCGGCCTGGGCATTGGCGGTATCCAGGCACAGCGGCTTGTCGGTGACCTCTTGAACGGCCCTAACCAGCCACGCCAGCAGTTCCGGCTCCTCGCCGGCGAAGGCGCCAGCATTCACATCCACATAATCGGAGCCGGCCTCTATCTGGGCCAGGGCCTCCCTCTGGATATGCCCGGCATCCCTGGCGGCAATGGCCCGGGCAATGGACTCCCGGGTGGAGTTGATCCTTTCACCAATTATGAGCATCTCTTCCCCCATTCATCCATTTCTTCAAAGACGATGCACGATAGGGCTCCTGAAGGGGGCCGGCACTCGCTCTTTGCCGGCATTTCGGGAACCTCTTGGCTACTTGCCCACCAGTTCCTTGGCCTTGTCCACGGCGGTGGCGGCATCGGGGGCATAACCATGGGCACCGACCTCATTGGCGAAGCCTTGGGTGACCATGGGGCCGCCGATGAGGGTCTTGACGGCGAGTCCGGAATTGGCCAGGGCGGCTATGGTATCCTTGACAGCTCCCAGGCAGGTGCCCAGCACCACGGACATGCCCACTATTTGGGGGTTGTGCTCCTTTGCGGCCTGGACGAACCTTTCGGGGGCCGTGTCCACCCCCAGGTCTATGACCTCAAAGCCGCCCCCTTTGAGCATAACGCCCACCAGGTTCTTGCCAATATCGTGGATATCGCCTTTAACGGTGCCGATCACCACCCTGCCCGCTGGCTCGGTGCCCTGTCCCGCCAGGATGGGTTCCAGGATCTCCATTCCTCCCTTCATGGCCCGCGCCGCGAAGAGCACCTCGGGGAGGAAAGCCTCCCCCCTCTTGAACTGCTCACCTATGGCCATCATGCCCCGGATGAGGCTGTCATTGAGGATCTGGGCGGCCGGTTTGCCCTCGGTCAGGGCCTGGGCCACCAGTTGTTTTACCTGGTCGGCCTCGCCTTTTAGCAGGTTCTCGTAGATGGCCTGTAGTGTGTTCACCCGGATTCGCTGCCCCCCTTATGTGGCAACCGTGCCGCTGACTTCGCGGAAGGGACAGTTGACCAATCGGCAATAGCGGCAAGGACGACGCCCCTTGGGAGGGGATAGCTCCTTGCCCATGCCTATCATGAAGGACGCCGATTTTCGGGGTATCATGAGGCACTGTTCGTTGAGCCTGACGCCCAGCTCCTGAGCGGGGAGCATGGTGAACAGCACGGTCTGGTCGGTGAGGCTCCAGCCGGCCACCCCGGGCTCCAGGCGAAGCCCGGCTGCCATTTTCCGCTCCTCGGCCCGCCTACAGGCCATGGCATCGATCTGACCGACCAGGTCGCTCACCGCCGCCGAGCCCACGCTATCCAGCATCACTGCCGCCGCATAGTCCCCCCGGGCGAAAAGGTGACCGATGCGCTCCTCCAGAGCCGGGCCAATGGTGGCTAAGCCGAACCCCACCCGTTCCAGCCCCCGCCATTCCCTGGCTACTTTGCCGATGTTCAAGATGATCCCATTTTCCAGGGCCACTGCGCCTGCGCCCGTCAGCCGGGCGGCCATCTCGTCATAGGAGGCCCGGGGCTGCACCAGTCGGTAACCCTCCTCAATTTCCTGGCGGAGGAGCCTCTCCACGGTGGGGGAAGGTGGATTATCGAGGTTGCGGTAGCCCTGTAAGCCGAGCACCCGTTTGGCGTCGATCTGCACCTCGATGTTGTCAAATATCTCCATGGCCTTGCCCGAAATCATATGATATAGGTTTCACTGGCCCTTTGCAACCGATATGTCGCCCTTCATCATGATAAGGCCAAGCCCCAACCTCTTTTCCAAATCCAGGGCCTGTGCCAGGCTCAGGCCCATCCCCCTTTTGACCGCCTCCTTGGCGGCGCGCACCGAGGGCTCGGGGAGGGAGAGGATGTGCTGGGCCAGTCGTTCGGCGGCGGGCAGTAGCTGGGCCCTGGGCACTACCCGGTTCACCAGGCCCAGGCGCTGGGCCTGGGGGGCATCTAGGAAATCGCCGGTGAGCAGCATGTGGAGGGCCGGGGCCCTGCCAATGGCCCTGGGCAGGGTCTGGGTGGCCCCGGCAGCGGGGATGAAGCCCAGGCCCGTCTCGGGCAAGCCGAATTGGGCGTCCTCGGCGGCTATCCTCAGGTCGCAACACAGGGCTATCTCCAGCCCGGAGCCCAGGACGAAGCCATACAGGGCGGCGATGAGGGGCTGGGGCAGGCTCAAGAACAGCCCCCATAAATCGCGTCGCCATCGGGCGAGCCGGGCGAAAACCGGGGGCGGGGCGGTGAGGAAGTCGTTGAGGTCGGCCCCGGCGCAGAAAGCCCTGTCTCCAGCCCCGTGGAAGATGACCGCTTTGACCTCAGGGTCATCTCGAATGGCAGACAGGGCCTCGCTGAGCTCGTCCCGCATCCTGACATTATAAACGTTCAAGACCTGGGGACGGTTCAGGATCACATAGGCTATGGCTGCCTGCTTGCGGTAGATGATGGTCTCGAAGTGGGACATATCTCGTCTAGAAATGATGGGCGTCCTTACCCATGGGGGCACAAGCCCTCCGCCGTAGCTCCTCCAGGTCGATATAGTTATAGTATTCCCCGATGGCTTGGAGGCTGTGGGCATCGCTGTTACTCAGAAGGAGGAGGTCATACTTTTGGGCCAGGGCATCGATTTTATCCAGGTCTAAGGCCACCCTATGGAGGCCATTATCTACCTCGATACCCTGGATCTGGTCTAGGTAGTCCTCTATGCGGATAGACCAGGGGTAGCCGGGGTGGGCCAGAAACCTGAAGACCAGGCCCTCCGGGAAGTAGAGCTCCACTATCTGGGCCCGGGCGACATCCACCTCGCAGCCGGGGACGATGATGATTGGCTTGCCCAGATGCTCCTCCACCAGCTCCTTTATCTTATAGCCGAAGGCGGCGTTCTCATGCTCGGTGATGGCGATGCCGTCCAGCCCCTTGGCCTTCACTGCCTCCACGATGCGCTGGGCGGTCTCCAGGGTGGGCTGGGCATAGAACAGGGCTTCTTGGCAATGGGTATGTAAGTCGAGTTTCAGCCTCAAAAATCGTCTCCTGGGGGCTATTTCCCCTTGAAGCGGGCCTGTCTCTTCTCCAAGAAGGCCCTGACCCCCTCACTCCTGTCCCTGGTGGTGTGAAGCAGGAAGTACAGGTCGGCCTCCAACCGCAATCCCTGGTCTAAAGTCAAGTCCATCCCCTTGATTACCGCCTCCTTGGCATAGCGCAAGGCGATGGGGCTTTTAGCGGCCAGCCTGGTGGCCAGGGCCTCCACCTCGGGCCTGAGCCTGTCCTGGGGCACCACCTTATCCACCAGGCCCAGGTCAAGGGCCTCCCGGGCATCGATGGTCTTGGCAGTGAGCAATAGCTCCAGGGCCCGGGCCTGGCCTATAAGGCGGGGCAGGCGCTGGCTGCCGCCATCCATGGGGATGAGCCCCTGGGCCACCTGGGGGAGGCCGAAGTGGGCTGTTTCGGCGCTGATCCTGATGTCGCAGCCCAGGGCCAGCTCCAGCCCCTGCCCCAGGGCATCGCCGTTGATGGCAGCGATAACCGGTGGGTAAAGGCTGGCCACTGAGGCTGCCACCTGGGGAGGGGGTTGAGCTTCGAGTTCGGGGCTGGTGCCCGAGGAGAAGGCCCTGTCCCCAGCCCCGGAGATAACCACGGCCCGGATATCATCGCGGAAGTTTATGTCCTGGCATACCTCGGCCAGTTCGGCGGCCAGTTGCTGGTTGATGGAGTTGTCGAAATCGGGGCGGTGGAGGGTGATGTAGGCGACATATTTCTTGAGCCGATAGATAAGTGTTGCGTAAGTCCTGTGCTTCCTCATAATAGGGTTATGCCCAGGGCATTATACCATTTACCTGGGGACTTTCCAAGGCCATGCCTGGAAGGCCTTGACAGAAGAAGGGTCTGGTTATATGCTGGCCTCGTCATTCAAGGATGGGAGGGCTTGAGGTGGCACAAGAAATAAAGGTAGGGCTGTGCAGAGGTTGTGGCCATGACCAGTGCCATGTCAAGGCGATTGTGGAGGATGGCAAACTGATAAAGACCATCAACTACCCTGAGTCCCCGTTCACCCCACTGTGGACTACCGAGGGCTGTCCCAAGCAAAGGGCAATGGTGGAACTTCTGTATGACCCCCGCCGACTCAACTATCCCTTGAAGAGGAAAGGGGCCCGGGGCGAGGGCAAATGGGAGCAGATCGAATGGGAACAGGCCTTAGACGAGATAGCAGAAAGGATTGGCCAAATCAGAGACCGGCACGGGGCCGAGGCAGTGGGGGCTATTATCGGATTCTGGAACGAGCAGTGGGATATAGCCAGATTCTTCAACAACTTCGGCTCGCCCAATGTGGCCAACATCAATGCCCCCATTTGCAGCGGTGTCGAGGCCTTCATGAATATCGTCTGCCTGGGCGGCATCACCTGTTACGGCCCTCCCACCGACAAGGTGAAGTGTTTCGTGATGTGGTCGGGGGAGCATTGGACCACGGCGGGGATAAAATGGAAAGCCGAGAGCAAGGCTGACAAGATCATTGTGGTCAACTCCACAGGCTCACCCCAGGCCAGAAAGGCCACCATCTGGCTCCAGCCCCGACCCGGCACTGATACCGCCTTGGGCCTGGGCTGGCTCAATGTTATCATCAACGAAAACCTCTATGACAAGGAGTTGTGGAGAGGTGGACCTTCGGCTTCGACCAACTGAAGGAACGGGTGAACGAATTTCCCTTGGATAGGGTGGAGGAGATCACCTGGGTACCCAAGCAGAAGATCATCGATGCCGCCACCCTCTATGCCACCACCAAGCCAGCCTCTATCAATTGGGGCACTGCCTGTGGCCACATGGGCAGAAACACCGCCGAGACGGAACGGGTTCGCATTGCCCTTCGAGCCATCACCGGCAATATCGATGTAGATGGCGGCAACCACTTTATCAGGCCCCACTCCAAACTGGTCTCCTTTAAGGAGATGTGTATGGATGAGATGCTCCCCGCTGCCCAATACAGAAAGGGCCTGGGCTCGGACAAGTTCCGGGTGATGTCGTGGCGTGGATGGGAAATGCTCCCTGACAAGAAGTCGCAGCGTGCCTTTGTGAGCCGCGGCGCCTCCTATCCCGCCCTTATGCATTCCATAAGGACAGGGGAGCCCTATCGAGTTAGAGCTGTGTTCACAGCGGGGTGCAATCCTCTGGCAACAGTTGCCAATGCCAGGAATTGCTATGATGGCCTAAAACACCACATCGACCTCCATGTCAGCCTGGAGCTATTCATGACCCCAACAGCCATGCTCGCCGATTATGTGCTCCCCATAACCTTCTGGCCAGAGAGGTCCACCATAAACTTCCTGGAGCATGCCAATTCGGTCATTGTGGGCCAGAGGCTGGTGCCCAAGTCGGTGCCCGGCAAGTGGGACCGGCGGGATGACTACGATGTCTGGCGTGGCCTGGGGATAAGATTGGGACAGGAGAAATATTGGCCGTGGAAAGACCTCGATGAAGCCAATAGCTATAGGCTCAAGAACTTCGGCATGACCCTGGACGAATTTGCCCAGAAGAAGGGCTGGGACACGGAACCCCCTCAATTCAAGAGCTATGAAAGGGGAGGTTTCCTCACCCCCACCGGGAAAGTGGAGCTATGGTCAACCATATTCGAGGCCCAGGGCTATGACCCCCTGCCCCATTTTGAGGAGCCCTTCGAGAGCCCTGTCAGTCGCCCTGACCTGGCCCAAGAATACCCTTACATTCTCATCAATAATCCTAAATCCAGGTTTTACATGCACTCCCAGTTTCGACAGGCGGCATCTTTACGCCAGCGGCACAACGAGCCCTTTGTCAGGATCCATCCCGATACCGCCCAAAGGCACGGGATCGCCGAGGGGGACATGGTCTGGATCGAGAGCAGGAGGGGCCGGATAAGACAGAGGGCCAGGGTCACCGCGGACGTGCCCCCTCAGGTGGTGGCGGCAGACTTCGGCTGGTGGTTCCCGGAAAAGCCCGCTGAGGAGCCGTCCCTCTTCGGCATATGGGAGAGCAACTTCAATGTGCTGACCTCCGATACCTTCGACTCCTGTGGCGAGGTATCCGGCAGCTGGAACCTAGAGGTGTTGCTGTGCAAGATATACCGGGTAGAGGACTGATGCCTCGGGGAGGAAACAGATGAAGAAATCCGTTCTGGCGCCGCAAGGAGTCCACCCTCCCGTAGGGGCCTATTCTCACGGGTTCAAAGTGGAGGGTAAGAGGGTCCTGTTTCTGGCGGGGCAGGTTGGCATTGACCCCTCGGGGAACCTGGTCAGCCCCGGGGACGTGGCCGCGCAGCTAGAGCAGACCCTGGAAAATATCAGGCTCTTATTGGCGGAGGGGGGAGCCGATTTCAGCAATGTGGTGAAGTTTACCACCTTTCTGCGGAATTACGAGGATGCCCCCAGATTCATGGAGGCCCGGAGGGAGCTATTCCCCCGGTATTTCCCGGACGGGGTTTATCCGCCCAACTCCCTCGTGATAGTCAAGAGCCTGGTCAGGGAGGATTTGCTTATAGAGATCGAGGCCATAGCCGTCACGGACTAGATGAGAGCCCGATAACCCCTACGCCGGGGCCATTGTCAACAAACTATGAGGAGGTTTGATCATGGAAAAGGAGGCGGTGATCCCCGCTAACTTACCCAACTGGATGAAGAAGATGACGCTGCCCCTCTCGCCAGCGGTCAAGGCCGAACGCTTTGTTTTCCTTTCAGGCTATCCGGGTTATAGGGATCGCAAAACAGAGGCGCTGGTCGAGGGGATAGAGGCCCAGACCAGGGAGACCCTGGAGGTAATCAGGGACACCCTGGAAGCCACTGGTTCGTCCCTTGAAAAGGTGGTCAAGGTGACTGTATTTCTGAAAAATGCCCAAGACTTTGCCAAAATGAACGAGGTCTACCGCACCTTCTTCCCCAAAGACCCGCCGGCCCGCTCCACCATTGTAACCGACCTGGTGTTGCCGGAGATGCTTATCGAGATCGAATGTATAGCTATGGTGTGATGGCCCCGGTCCCTGGTGGAGCCGACATTCCGTACTTTCACTCCAGGCATTGCTTACCGATCCTGGCTCCTTGTCCTCTCTTTTAGTGCCTGTTTTCTTCGGGCAACATAGGCATCCCAATCTACACCACCCACTTCTAAGGTGACACCGCCGTCAACATTTATGCTCGTCCCGGTAATCATCCTCGCCCTCTCCGAGCATAGGAAAACGACCGCATCGGCGATATCCTCTGGCTTGTTCAGGTCCCGCAAAGGGATCCTGTCTTTGAGCTTTTCCAGCATCCCAGGCGGCGATATGGCCAGCAGGAGGGGAGTGACCGTGGTAAAAGGGTTGACAGCGTTCACATTTATCTTGTAGGGCCCTAGCTCGTAAGCAAGCTGGCGCGTGAATCCGAGGACAGCGGCTTTGGCCGCAGCATAATTGGCTGCCGCGAACTGGGTTGTCCTTATCCCCGCGATGGAGCCAATGTTGACAATCTTGCCTCCTCCCCTCTTCTTCATGGTGCCGATCACAGCCTTGGAGCAGTTAAAGGTCCCGCCCACTATAACATCGAAGACGCGGTCCCACTCTGCCTTTTCCATATCCTCCACCATCAATACACTCGCCACCCCGGCATTGTTGACCAGGATGTCGACGCCACCCCACTCTCGGGTCACCTGCTCCACCATTTCCTTGACCTGTGTCTCACTGGTCACATCGGCCCGGATGGCCATCGACCTTCGCCCTATGGCCCTTACCTCCTGAGCGGTGCCCTCAGCGTCGGCGAGGTTCACATCGTTTATGACGACGTCGGCCCCTTCCGCAGCCAAGGCCAGAGCGATGGCCTTGCCAATGCCCCTGCCACTCCCCGTCACCAGCGCGATTTTGCCTTGCAACCCCGTCTCCATTCGTTTATACCCCCCGTCGCAATAAAGACGCTATTTCTGCCCATACTTGTCATGAAATACTATTTCGCCCAGGCCTTTTCTTGTTTCAATGGGGGATTCGCTCGGATAGCCTAGGGAAATGAGCGATAGAAGCCGCTTCCTCCCGGGTATTGCCAAAATATCCTTGGCCATTCCTTCGTAGGCGGAGCCGTAGGCGCCTATCCAGCAGCTGCCCAAGCCCAGGGCGCGGGCGGCGAGGAGCATGTTCTGGGTAGCAGCGGCGCCATCCTCCACGGCGTGGGGGGATGCGTCGGGGTCAATTGCTACGGCGATGACCGCGGGGGCCTGGGCCAGAAAGCGACCATAGGTGGCTATGTTGGCTAAATCCCTTCTGACCTTTTGGTCCCTCACCACTATAAATGTCCACGGTTGACTGTTGTTGGCTGAAGGTGCCCATCTGCCGGCCTCGAGGATTTGCTCCAGTATGTCATCGGGCACCGTCTCAGACCTGTATGACCTGATACTCCTTCGCGACCTTATGGCCTCTATGGTGTCCATGCCCAACCTCCTTTGGCTCTGTTCCGAAGATCAGGCGGATATATTCAGGCACTGCCCACAGCCTCCGCCAACCAACCCAGGAACTGCTCTACCTGGTCAACACCGTTTAGGGTGAAATCCGCCTCTGCCTCCACCTCGGGTGCCGCTTCCTCATCGATGACGCCGATAGCCAGCCCTTTGAAATTCGGGGCCTCGCCGCTATGGATTGCCCTGAAGGCTTCGACATCGGTAAGGTCATCCCCCAGATAGATGGCTCTCCGCAGGTCGTAATCCCTTATCAGGTCGAGCGTAGCTGAACCCTTGCTCACTGCCACCGGGGGGCGAAGCTCGATGGCCATCTTCCCTCGGCTCACCAGCAAACCCTTGGCTGCCGGGGATTTTGCCAGGGCAGCCAGTATCTGCTCTTTGGCAGCCTCTCGGTCCTGAACAAGGCGGTAGTGAATAGTGGCTGTGGCCCCCTTGTTATCAAAGAGAATCCCCTCGATGGCGAGAAGGGGCCTCAAATCCTCGAGCGCGGCGTCTATCAGGGCCCGATATCGTCTCACGTCGCCGTGGGGCTCGACCTGGCCCCCTGCCCAGCGCTCAAAGCCATGATTGCCTATATAGACTATGGCCTCGCTCTCCAACATCTGCCTCATCTGAACCACGGGACGTCCGGAGACCAGCGCCACCAGCTTCAGGCGTTTCGCCAGGAGGGCCAGATGATGCTGACAGACGGGGGAAACCTGCGCCTGGGCTGGGGTGGGAGCAGTCCTGCTTATTGTGCCATCGATATCGGAGATCAGCCCCAAGGGGGGAAGAGACAGGAACCTTTGTACGGAATCGAGGTGGTCAAAGAGGTGGGGCATCACTCATCGTTCTCTTTCCAATGCACCCATACTAAATTCTATTAGGGGGAACAGGGTTTCGTCAATAGCTTCGCCCGGATGGCCTGGTGGCGCGCCCTAAAGGAACTTGACGGGGTGGCTTTGACGCATGCCACTCCAGGGGGTAGACTTACGCCAGAAGCGCGGGACTGCCCACTGCCTGGCGGCCATTGCAGCGGGGCGTGGGCAGAAATGCCCTGGGAGGAGGCTGACGGTGAGAGAAACGCTGCGTATTCTGAGATCGAGCGGTGTCGGCCCCATGTCACTATTAGTGATGGCGGCCTTGCTCTTTGCCTGCGCTCCTGCGGAGGTGACGCCGGCGCCGCAGGTGCCGGCGGAAAGGGTGAAGCTGGCGGAGCCTCGATACCGGAGCGACGTGTCAGTCGAGGAGGCCTTGCTCAGCCGAAGGTCCGTGAGGGATTATACCGGTGAGCCCCTCACCCTGGCAGAGGTATCGCAGCTCTTATGGGCAGCTCAGGGCATCACGGACCCAAGGGGCTTCAGGACGGCCCCCTCAGCCGGGGCCCTTTACCCGCTTGAGGTCTACCTGGTGGTCGGCGATGTGGAAGGGCTGCCCCCAGGGGTGTACAAGTACAGCCCACGGCGGCATGAGATATTCAAGGTTGCCGGGGAAGACCGCAGGGCCGAGCTGTGCCAGGCCGCCGTGGGCCAGGTATGGGTCAAGGAGGCGGCTGTAAATATGGTGTTCACCGCCGTTTACGAGAGAACGACTCGGAAATATGGAGAGAGGGGCATCAGATATGTCTATATGGAGGCGGGGCATGCCGCCCAGAACGTCTATTTGCAAGCTGAGGCCCTGGGGCTGGGCACGGTGGTTATAGGGGCATTCTACGATGCCCAGGTCAAGGAGATAGTCGCTGCGCCGGAAGAGGAACAAGCCCTGTACGTGATACCCGTGGGGAGAAAGCGATAGGGGAAGGCCGGCTAGGACATAATTCGCCAACAGCCGTCACACAACCTTTGCCTTCTCGAACTCCTCTAATTGCTCCGCCGAATAGCCGAGCAGGTCTTCATAAACGACTTCATTGGCAGCGCCGAGAGGTAGGCCGGGGAACCTTATCTCTCCCGATGTGCTCAGTAACCTTATAGGCACATCGGGCATCCTGAGGTTCTTGTTTGTCGAGGGATCGGGCACATCGATGAGGGTCTTTCTTTCCTCTATATGTGGGTCTTCGGCAATGTCACGCATATTCATGACCGGCCCCACCGTTATCCCCAATCTTTCGCAGGTCTCCAGAGCTTCATCCAAATTCATTCCTGAAAGCCACTCCGAAATCAGGCGGTTGAGTTCTCTCCTATTGTCTTCCTTGATTCTTTGTTCGTTCGTCTTGAAACGAGGGTCGGTCTTTAACTCGGGTTTGCCTATCGCATCCATCAGCCTTTCGAAGGGGACTTGGGCAGAGGCGGAAAGCACGACCCAGCGGCCGTCCTTAGTCCGATAATTGTTTCGGGGGGCAGTATAGCTGATCTCGCTGCCCCAGGGTTGAGGGATTTGGCCAGTTAGCCAGTAGTCGAGGAAATTGGCGCCTAGCAGCCCGAGCAAGGGCTCGTAAAGCGAGACATCGATTTCCTGGCCGCCGTATTTCCCCCTCTTCGCCCCCCTCAACGCAACCATGATCCCGAAAGCCAGATGTAGCCCCGCAACCATATCGGCCAGCGGAAAGGGCGGGCTCATAGGCTCGCCGCCCGGCTGGGCATTTAGATAGGTAAAACCGCTGAACCCCTCCGCCAAGGTGCCAAAGCCAGGCCTTGAAGCATAGGGTCCCGTTTGGCCATAACCTGTAATCCGCCCAACAATCAGACCCCTGTTCAGCTCAAAAAGTCGTTCCGCGGAGAAACCCAACCTGTCAAGGGCTCCGGGGCGCATATTCTCGATGAGGACGTCCGATTTCGCCACCAATTCCGCGAAGATCCTTCCCCCCTCGGGAGTTTTCAGATTGAGGGTTATAGGAAGCTTATTGCGACTTATCACAGACCACCAAGGCTGGATCCCCCCTTCGAGAACACCCCACCCTCGAATGGCATCGGGCAGTTCCGGATTCTCGACCTTGATAACCTCAGCCCCAAAGTCACCCAGGAGTGTCGCCGCAAGGGGGGCTGCCACCACCGTGGATAGGTCGATAACGCGAATATCCTTAAGGGGCAAATTCTTGGCTTCCCTTTCCGACCTTCGCTGCCGAATAAAATCGCTCATCCGCTTGTCTGGCTGCATAGCCGACCTCCTTATTTCAAGTCTAAGCTGCCGCCTTTCCGATTGTCAATCCTCACCCCTTTTGCCAAGACATCTGCATTGAAGGTTGGCGCCAGGATATGGAAAAAACACGGGGGCGGGGTCTTGACAACGGGAAAAAAGTGTGCTAGGCTTTGGTAAGCGGCAAGCGGTTGCCGCTACCAAACTGGCCTGGAGATCGGGATTGAAGAAGGTCTATGTCAGAGAAGAGGTCTGTATTGGCTGTGGCCTCTGCCAGGTCTACTGTCACACGGAGCATTCTCGATCGAAGGATATAATCAAGGCATTCAAGAGGGAAATTCCTCGCCTCTTGCCTCGTATCCGCGTGGAGAGAAGGGGGGAGGTTTGTTTCGCGGTTCAATGCCGCCACTGTGCCGAGCCCTGGTGCGTCTATTCCTGCCTTACTGGGGCCATGCGCAAGGATCCGGCAAGTGGTAGGGTTATTGTTGCCGCTGAAAGCTGCATCGCGTGCTGGACCTGCCTAATGGCCTGCCCCTATGGGGCCTTGACCAGGGATACAGCCAACCGCATCGTCGCCAAATGCGATCTCTGCCCCGGACAGGCTATGCCGGTTTGTGTGGCCAATTGCCCGAATGAGGCGCTGGTATTGAGTGAGGTTGAAGCGAAATGATCGCCATAATCGACTACGGTGCCGGGAATTTGCGTAGCGTTGCCAATGCCATGGCGAGGTTGGGTTGCCAGTCAAAGGTGACAAGCGACCCCGATGATGTGCTCGGCGCGGCTGCGGTCATCTTGCCTGGCGTTGGCGCCGCTGCTGACACCATGCACAGTCTGGCAGAATCGGGCATGTCCGAAGTCATCCGCCAGGCGATCTCTGAGCAGCGACCCCTTTTCGCTGTCTGTGTGGGAATGCAGGTATTGTTCTCGGGGAGTGAGGAGGGGGGCTGGCAGGAATGCCTGGGGATGATCCCCGGAGCTGTGAGGAAGCTGCCCTTGGGGCTCAAGATCCCCCATATGGGCTGGAACCAGGTAAAGCAGAGGGTGGCGCACCCCATTTTTGACGCCATACCGGACGAAGCCAACTTCTACTTCGTTCACAGCTACTATGTCGATCCAGATGATAAGTCTGTGGTGGCGGGCACCACAGACTACGGCGTGTCCATTTGCAGCGTCCTGATCAGGGGTAGCCTAGTGGCGACCCAGTTTCACCCCGAAAAGAGCGGCGACCACGGCTTGAGGATGTACGCCAACTTTCTGAAGATGGCTGGACAGAAGGCAGGCTGAAGTTGGGAACAACGAAACCGATGAGAAGCAAATACCTGATTATAGGGAACTCGGCTGGGGGTATCGGGGCAGCCGAAGCGATACGCGAGGTGGATAAATCGGGCTCTCTCACCATCGTCTCCGATGAGCCATACCCGGCCTATTCCCGCCCCCTTATCTCCAAGTACCTAACTGGTGAGCGCACCCTTGAGGGGATGCTGTTTCGCCCCGCCGAGTTCTACAGCCAAAACAATATCGTTTCTCTGCTGGGCAAGAAGGTTGAGGGCTTAGGGCTGGAATCTCACACCGCTGAACTCGACGGCGGGGAGAGGATCGTCTGGGAGAAGCTTCTGCTCGCCCCGGGAGGGATGCCCATAGTCCCCAGAATAAAGGGCATCGGCGAAAGGGGGGTTTTCACCTTCACCAACCTCGACGATGCCAAGGCGATCGACGGTTTCTTGGATAATGCGAGCAAAGCCCTGGTTATCGGCGGCGGACTTATCGGGATAAGCGTGACCGAGGCTTTGGTGAAGCGGGGGATTGAAGTCACCATCGTCGAAATGAAGGAGACGATCCTCAATACCATACTTGACGAGCAGGCATCCCTGATGGCTGAGGAGGCCCTCAGGCAAGCTGGGGTCAGCATCGTCACCTGCCATACGGTGGCTGAGATCAGCGGTGGGGGGGTGGTTAGGGGGGTGACGCTAGACGATGGAAGGGGAATCCCCTGTGACCTAGTAGTGGTGGCTATCGGGGTTGCGCCGCGCATTGAGCTTGCGCTGGGTGCTGGGATAAAGGTAAACCGGGGCATAGTGGTAGATCGTTACATGGCTACGAACCATCCCGATGTTTACTCCTGTGGGGATGCAGCCGAGGCCTATGATTTCGTCTATGGTGTAAACCGTCTCACCCCCATCTGGCCCAATGCCTACGTGGGGGGCAGGATCGCCGGCCTCAACATGGCCGGTATCAAGGCCGAATATCCCGGCGGCACTGCCATGAATTCGCTCAACTACTTCGGACTCGACATCGTTGCGGCGGGTATGGCGGCCCCGCCGGATGAGGACGGCTGCGAAGTGCTCAGCAGGCAAAATAATGGCATCTACCAGAAGGTGGTGCTGAGGGATGACCTTGTGATGGGAATGGTCTTTGTGAGGGATATTGAGAGGTCGGGCATGATCTTCAGCCTGATGAAGGACCGGGTGAATGTGGGCAGCTTCAAGCAGGCGCTTCTGGCCGATGATTTCGGCCTGGTATCCCTACCCCGCGAGCTGTGGCAGGAGCGGCTGGAAACATCGCCCTCGAGATTGGTTCCCCAACCGGCTATGCCTGCGGAGGCCGTGGAAGACTTTGCCGGTGAGTAGTTGCGGAGCTAGGAATGAAAGACCTGGGCAGGATGAACAACCCTTACTCCGACGACAAGGTGCTCGATGCCTGCTCCCTCTTTGGGGTGATGGATACGACAGGGAGGCGGTTTTCGGGCAAGGAGGTGGTTAGGGCCATTGCCAACATGCATGTTCGGGGCAATGGGCTGGGCGGCGGGTTTGCCATCTACGGGTTATACCCGCAGTATGCTGACCACTATGCCTTCCACATAATGTACCTGAGCCAGGAGGGGAAGTCAGAGGTGGAGGCTTTCCTCAAGCGGAGATTTCGTCTGCTTCACGCCGAAGAGGTGCCCACCCGGCCGATACCGGCCATCGTATACCCGCCCTTGGTGTGGCGCTACTTCCTCGAAGTAGACTCCCAGGAGTGTGATGGGCAATCACAGGACGACTATGTGGTAGACAGGGTCATGGAGATCAACACCGGGGTCAAGGACGCGTTTGTCTTCTCCAGCGGCAAGAACATGGCGGTGTTCAAGGGGGTGGGCTACCCCGAGGAGATAGCTGAGTACTTTTGCCTGGAGCAATATGAGGGTTACCTGTGGACAGCCCACGGCAGGTTCCCCACCAATACCCCTGGCTGGTGGGGTGGGGCGCACCCCTTCAACATCCTGGACTGGACGGTGGTTCACAACGGCGAGATCTCCTCCTACGGGATAAACCGGCGCTATCTGGAGCAATTCGGTTACCATTGCACCATGCAGACCGACACTGAGGTGGTGGCCTATGCCATCGACCTCCTGATGCGAAAGCATGGCCTTCCCATAGAGATAGTGGCCAAGATACTGGCCCCCCCCTTCTGGAGCGATATAGAGCGTCGCCCCCCGAGTGAGCAAGCGTTGCTTCTGGCTTTGAGGCAGGTGTATGGCAGCTTGCTGCTGAACGGGCCTTTCACGGTGATCATCGCCCACCATGGTGAGATGATCGGGTTTACCGACAGAATAAGGCTCCGCCCCCTCACCGTGGGGGTAAAGGGGCCGGTACTCTATCTTTCGTCCGAGGAGTCAGCCATTCGCCTGGTCTGCCCCGACCTGGAGCGGGCGTGGATTCCGATGGGGGGTGAGCCCATAGTGGGAAGCCTGCACAGACCCCTTGTGCCTCGAGAGATGGCCATCGCAGGAGGGACAGCATCCGATGCTGACTAAGAGGATTATCCCCTGCCTCGACGTGACTCAGGGGCGGGTAGTTAAGGGCACGAGCTTCGCCGATCTCCGCGACGCTGGCGACCCTGTGGAGCTTGCTGCATTCTACTACGAGCAGGGTGCCGATGAGCTGGTCTTTCTGGATATTGGGGCCACCCCTGAGGGTCGTGACACTATGGTCGATGTGGTCGAGCGCGTCTCCGAGCAGATTTTCATTCCGCTCACCGTGGGCGGGGGGCTGCGCAACAGCGGCGATATGCGACGCATGCTCGAGGCAGGGGCTGACAAAGTGGCCGTTAACACCGCCGCCGTGCTCAACCCCGAGCTCATCAGCGAAGGGGCAAAAAGGTTTGGCTCTCAGTGCATCGTTATCGCCATTGATGCCAAGCGAGTGAGGGGTGTCGATGTGCCCAAATGGGAGGTGTGTACCCACGGGGGGCGAAAGCCGACGGGACTTGATGCCATCCAGTGGGCAAAACAGGCTGTCGCCCTCGGCGCTGGGGAGCTACTCCTCACCAGTTGGGATGCCGATGGCCATCGGGCCGGATATGACCTGGAGCTGACCCGGGCCATCAGCGAGGCGGTGACGGTGCCGGTCATTGCCAGCGGTGGCGCAGGCAGTCTGGAGCATCTCTATCAGGCGCTGGTCACTGGCAAGGCCGATGCCGTTCTTGCCGCCAGTATCTTTCACTACCGAATTTATTCGATCCGCGAGGCGAAGGACTACCTGGCGGAGAGAGGGATTCCGGTAAGAAGGTAGCCGCCAAAGAAGGGGATGGGATGAAGACCTACCTGCCGCCAAAGTTCTTCGTAGATAGAGACCCGAACCGGTGCATTCAGTGCCGGGTGTGTGTCAACCAGTGCACCTTTGATGCCCATCGCTATGACGCCGAGGACGACGAGGTGAGGAGTCACGAGGAGAACTGCGTTGGCTGCCACCGCTGTGTGCTCTTCTGCCCCACTCACGCCTTGACCATAAGGAGAAACCCCCTGGACTACAGAGAGAACTATAACTGGCGCCCCGAGGTGATCGAGGACATCATCAAGCAGGCCGAGACTGGCGGCGTCCTCCTCACCGGGATGGGCAATGACAAGGGTTACCGCATCTACTGGGATCACCTGGTGCTCAATGCCAGTCAGGTGACCAACCCCTCCATTGACCCGCTGCGTGAACCGATGGAGCTCACCACTTATTTGGGTCGAAAGCCGGACAGGGTGGAGGTGGAACAGGGTTCCCCTAGCCTGAAAACGGAGCTGGCTCCTCAGGTCAAGATCGAGGTGCCGGTGATGTTCGCCGCCATGTCCTACGGCGCGGTGAGCATCAATGTACACGAGTCCCTGGCCAGGGCTGCCGCCGAGGCGGGAACCTTGTGGAACACTGGTGAGGGGGGGCTTCACCCCAAGCTCTATAAATACGGGGACAATACCATTGTCCAGGTGGCATCGGGGCGGTTTGGCGTCCACCCCGAGTACCTCGATGTGGCCAGGGTGATCGAGATCAAGATCGGTCAAGGGGCCAAGCCCGGCATCGGGGGACACCTTCCCGGTGAGAAGGTGAGTGCCGAGGTATCCATGACCCGGATGATTCCTAAGGGGACAGATGCCCTGTCCCCGGCACCCCAGCACGATATTTACTCGATTGAGGACCTGGCTCAACTGGTCTACGCCCTGAAAGAGGCCACCAACTATACCAAGCCGGTGGCGGTCAAGATAGCCGCTGTCCACAACTCGGCGGCCATTGCCAGCGGCATGGTGCGGGCAGGGGCGGACATCATAGTCCTCGATGGGCTGCGGGGGGCCACCGGCGCTGCGCCCAAGATCATCCGTGACAATGTGGGCATCCCCATCGAGATGGCCCTGGCCTCGGTGGACACCCGCCTGAGACAGGAGGGCATCCGCAGCCAGGCCTCGGTGGTGATCTCGGGGGGAATCAGGAATAGCGGCGATGTGGCCAAGGCGATCGCCCTGGGCGCTGACGCTGTTTATATCGGGACCGCGGCCCTGGTCGCCCTTGGGTGCACCCTCTGTCAGCAATGCCATACGGGGAAATGTGCCTGGGGTATCTGTACCACCGACCTGGCTTTGACCAAGAGGGTCAACCCTGACATCGGGACCAGGCGGCTGGCTAATTTGCTCCGCGGCTGGAGCCTGGAGCTCAAGGATATACTGGGCGGCATGGGCATCAACGCCCTGGAGAGCCTGCGAGGCAACCGCCTGCACTTGAGGGGCGTTGGGCTTACTGATACCGAGCTCGAAATCCTGGGAGTGGAGATGGCAGGAAACTGAGATGGCAAAGGACATCCAAGCGAGAAAGGCTGAGCCAGTGGCCAGAATAGATGCCAAGGGCCTTTTCTATCGGGAGCTCAACGCCAGGCTGAGGGAGGCGGTTTGGAATGGAACCCGGAGGATCGAGCTTCGAAATGTCTATGGGCAGAGATACATCGGCACGGACTTAGATAGGCCGGTCGAGATCGAGATATTTGGCACCCCCGGCAACGACCTGGGGGCGTTCATGGATGGGCCCCGGATCATCGTTCATGGCAATGCCCAGGATGGCTGTGGAAACACGATGAACAACGGCGAAATAATCGTTCATGGCCACGCCGGGGATATTATCGGCCTGTCAGCCCGGGGGGGAAAGATCTTTGTCCGGGAGGATGTGGGCTATAGGGCTGGCATCCACATGAAGGAGTACCAGGACAAGAAGCCGGTGCTGGTCATCGGGGGCACCGCCCAGGATTTCCTCGGCGAATATATGGCGGGTGGCATCCTGATCCTCCT
>Ga0180909_160_pt1 | contig 64157 bp, 58 predicted proteins | sample Deesub1362A_J573_FD_124296 | JGI IMG/M metagenome (GOLD analysis project Ga0180909, IMG submission 124296) | Dehalococcoides sp. JdFR-54 | reverse complement strand
CAGCCAGCCCCGCTGGCCTGCCGCTTTGACCATAGCATACTCGCCGCTGACATTGTAGGCTGCCAGGGGGTGGTGGAAGGTATCGCGCACCTTGCGGATAACATCCAGGTAGGCCAAGGCGGGCTTGACCATGACCATGTCCGCTCCCTCGGCGATATCTTGCTCCACTTCCCTCAGGGCTTCCCGCCAGTTGGCCGGGTCCATTTGATAGGAGCGGCGGTCCCCGAACTGGGGCGCGGACTCGGCGGCCTCCCGGAAGGGGCCGTAGAAGGCGGAGGCGTATTTGGCTGCATAGGCGAGGATGGGAATATGCTGGAATCCGCCCTCGTCCAGGGCCTGCCGAATGGCCCTGACCCTGCCGTCCATCATGTCCGAGGGCGCTACCACGTCGGCCCCGGCTTCAGCCTGGGAAAGGGCAGTCCTGGCCAGAAGCTCCAAGGTCTTATCGTTGTCCACATGGCCCCCCACCACCACCCCGCAATGTCCGTGACTGGTGTACTCGCAGAGACAGACATCGGTCATCACCACCAGCTCCGGCACCGAACTCTTCAGGGCGCGTATCCCTCGCTGGACAATGCCTTGGGGGTGATAGGCGGAGGAGCCGACCTCATCCTTGTAGTCGGGCACGCCGAAGAGGAGCACTGCTGGAATCCCCAGCTCGGCCACCTTCTCGGCTGCCTGGGGCAGGAGGTCGGGGGAGTAGCGAAAGGCGCCCGGCATCGAGGCTATTTCTTGCCTTATCCCATTGCCCTCTACAATGAACAAGGGATAGACCAAGTCTGCCCCCTCCACTTGGGTCTCTCGAACCAGGGAGCGCAGGGCTTGGCTGCGGCGCAGGCGGCGCAGGCGTAGCTGGGGAAAGGCGCTCACTCGTCCTCCTTTTCCTCGTTTTTCAGGTACTGTTCCATTGCCTCCACCAGGCCGGCGATGGTGTGTTGCTGGGCTACGATGTCCACCCTCAAGCCGGCCTTGGCGGCGGTGGCGGCGGTGACGGGGCCGATGCAAGCCACCTTGGCCCCATTTATGGCCGGCCATTCCGAGCCTAGCAGAGCCATAAGGTTAGTCACTGCGGAGGAGCTGGTGAAGGTGACGATGTCGATCTCCCCGCCCAGAAGCATTTCCTTGCCTGTAGACGCGGCCTCTGTGGCGAGGCTGGTCCTGTAGGCTGTTACCTCGTGCACTTTTGCTCCCAGCCTGAGGAGCCCCTCTGCCAGCTCCGGGCTGGTTATATCGGCCCGGGGCAGCAAGAAGCGAAGGCCACTGACCCCTCGGCCTCTCAACCCGGCCACAAAGCCTTGGCTGCTGTATTGCTGGGGGACATAGTCGGGGCGAAGCCCCTGCCCTTCCAGGGCCTGAGCGGTGGCCTGGCCGATGGCGCCAATACGGATGTCCCCGAAATGGCGGGCATCCAGGCCGAGGGCCCTTAGCCGATGGCAGAATGCCTTCACCCCATTGGCACTGGTAAACACAACCCAGTGATAACTCCCCAAATCGGAGATAGCCTGATCAAGCTCCTTGGTGTCGGAGGCAGCCCCGATCTCGGTGACGGGCATCTCTATGGGCCAGGCGCCGCGCCCTGAGAGAAGCTGGCTCAGGGTGCTGGCCTGATGTCTGGTCCTGGTGACCAGTACCCGCTGGCCGAAGAGGGGCTGGCTATCAAACCAGCGGAGCCTTTCCCGGAGCCTGACCACCTCCCCGACTACTATCACCGCCGGTGGCTGGAAGTCATTCCTTTCAGCCTGGGCCACGATGTCCCCCAGACTACCCACCAGAGTCCGTTGCTCAGGGGTGGTGCCCCGGCGGATGAGGGCGATGGGGGTGGAGGGGGACCTGCCCCCGGCCACCAATTCCTCCACGATGGGCGCCAGATTGCCCACACCCATAAGAAAGATCAGGGTTTCTGTCCCCGGGGCCAGCTTGTCCCAGGCGATGCTGGATGCCCCTTTGCTGGGATCCTCGTGCCCGGTGACCACACAGAAGGAGGATGCCAGGCGGCGGTGGGTGACTGGAATGCCCGCATAGGCGGGGACGGCCACCGCTGAGGAAACCCCGGGCACGATCTCGAAGGGGATGCCACGCTGTGCCAGGGCCTCCGCCTCCTCACCACCCCTCCCCAGGACGAAGGGGTCGCCCCCCTTAAGTCGCACCACCCCTTTGCCTGCCTGGGCTTTCTTTATCAGCAAGCGGTTTATCTCGGCCTGCTTCATAGAATGGCGCTTCCCGGTCTTGCCCACATATATCCTCTCTGCCTGGGGGCGGGCCCAATCCAGGAGCCTCCTATCCAGGAGATGGTCATAAACGATTACATCTGCCCGCTTGAGGCAGTCCAGCCCCCTAACCGTAATCAGGCCAGGGTCTCCCGGTCCGGCCCCTACCAGGTAGACCTTCCCTATTCCCATCGAAGCCTTGCCTCCGCTATGATCTCCAACGCCCCCATCTCCAGCAGCCTCCTGGCCAGCCGGGCGCCCACCTCATCCGGGGCCAGGGGGTTGCCCTCCTCTGAGGCGCGCAAGACCACCCGCTGGCTGGGGCTGGCCACCATGCCCTCAAGCCGTAGCCTGTCCTCTATCACCGTTCCCAGAGCGGCTATGGGGGCGCGACAGCCGCCACCCACCTCCCGCAGGAAGGTGCGCTCGGCGACCATGCTCGACCAGGTGGGCTGGTGATTCAGGGGGGAGAGGAGTGCTGCCGTCTCCGCATCATCCCCCCTTATCTCTATTCCCAGCGCCCCCTGCCCCACCGCCGGCAGGAAGTGCTCCAGGGGCAGGTATTCGGTTATCCTGTCCTCCCAGCCCAGGCGCGTCAGAGCGGCCGCGGCCAGGATAACGCCATCTAGTTCATCAGAGTATAGCTTGCGCAGGCGGGTGTCCACATTTCCCCTCACCCCGGCCACCTCCAGGTCGGGGCGATGGGCCAGCAACTGGACGGCGCGTCTGGGGCTCCCTGTACCTATTCGGGCCCCCGGCGCCAGCTCGCTCAGCTTGCCCCCTCTGGAGACGAGCACATCCCTGGGATCGAGCCTGGCGGGGACTGCGGCCAGGGAAAGGCCTTGGGGGATCTGGGTGGGCAAATCCTTGAGGCTGTGCACCGCCACATCGATCCGACCATCGAGTAGGGCCTCCTCCAGCTCCTTGACGAATATCCTCTCCCCTGTGCCCCCTTTTGGGAAAAGGCGACTATCCCGGTCGCCTGTGGTGGTTATCTTGGTGAGGCTGAGCGGGAGGGAGGGGTGGGCCTCCTTGAGTTTGGCCAGCACCCACTCCGCTTGAATCAGGGCCAAGCGACTGCCCCGGGAACCGACCACTATGCGTCTCATCGGGGTGCCTCCCTGTCGAGCTGGAAAAGCTCCTTGACCACTCGAGCGTAGATCTCGTTGCTGTGGCCATTTTCCTTGAGGCACCGAATGGGGTCATGGAGTATCTTCTTCACGATGGCCCGGGTCATGGCCTCCAGGCTTTCTCGCTCTTCATTGGAGAGGCCCCGCAGCTTCTTCAGGGTCATGTCAAGCTGGGCTTGGCGGATGGCCTCGGCCTTTCGCACCAGGGCGCTGACCGTGGGCTCGACCTCCAGGGTCTGCCACCAGGCCAAGCACTTAGCCACCTCGGCGTCTACAATCTGCATAGCCCGCTGGATCTCGCCCCGCCGGCGCTGCTGGTGCAACTGGGATATCTGGGTGAGGTCATCCATGTCAAAGAGATGGACGTTCTCCATCTGCCTCACCCCCGGCTCCACGTCCCGGGGGAGGGCGATGTCGATCACTACCAGGGGGCGCTGAGGCCGGGCGCTCATCGCTTCCTCTATGAGCCGTCGGTTTAATATGGTGTGGGGTGCCCCCGTGCAACTAATGACTATATCGGCGGTGCGTAATGCCTCCCCGAGGTCGCTCAGGGCCACGGAGGTGCCGCCCAAGGCCCTGGCCAGGGCTGAGGCCCTCTCCTGAGACCGGCTGGTAACGATTATCTGGGAGGCGCCCTTCTTTCGGGCTGCCTTGGCCACCTGACTCCCCGCCTCGCCAGCGCCGACCACCAGGATTTGGCAGTTGGCGAGGTCGCCGACCACCCTGGTGGCCAGGTCCACTGCCACGGAGCTGACGGAAAGGGCGTGTCTGCCGATCCCCGTTTCTTGGCGGACACGTCGGCCCACCCGGAGGGCGTGGCGGAACAGGTTCAGCAGGGGCGGGTCTATGCGGCGGGTTTTCTCCGCCTCCTCTAGGGCGTGCCTCACCTGGCCCAGGATCTCGTGCTCGCCCACGACCATAGAGTCCAACCCGGAGGCGACGCAGAACAGGTGTCTTACCGCTGCCTCATCCCTGTGGACGTAAAGGTAGGGCCTTAGCTCGGCGTCAGAGATTTTGGCCCGGGTGCTCAAGAAATCGACCGCTGCATTTTGGCCGGAGCCGGTGGCCTGATCCATACTGTAGACCTCGGTTCGATTGCAGGTGGAGAGCAAGATACCTTGAGATATGTGCTCCTGAAGGGAAAGCAGGGCCTCGGGAAGCTGATTGACGCTGATGGCCAGCCTCTCTCGAATGGCGATGGGCGTTGTGCTGTGGTTTACGCCTACCACGCAAACTCGCATAGCCCTCACCCCCGCCTCGGTCGGGATGTCGTATCTAAATGCTCCAGCAGCCTGGCTTTGGCCTCCTCGCTCCGCCCCGCCCGGAGCAGTGCCAGCAGCGGCTCCAAATCCAGGGCTTCCTGCCAGGTATCGCCGTCTACCATGACCCCTCGCCCCTTCAGCTCAGAGCGAACCTGGTCGAGGAGGAGAGCCAGGGAGGCATACTCGGCTCCAAACTGTGCCTCCAGTTTGGTTCGGATTTTCCGGGCCAGGGCCGGGCTCCTGCCCCCCGTGGAGATGGCGATGGCCACGTCGCCGCGACGCAGATACGAGGGCACGATAAAGTCGGAACCTTCTGGGTCATCCGCCACGTTCGTCAGCACTCGCCTCCCCCTGGCCTCCTCAGCCACCTTTCTATTTATGTTGGCATCGTCGGTGGCGGCGATGGCCAGGAAGACCCCCCGGAGGTCTCTCGGCTCATAGTGTCTGTGGGCCACTTGTATCGCCTTGCTCCGGGCCAGCTCACTGAGCTCTGGGCCCAGCTCGGGGCTGACCACCTTCACCCTGGCGCCGTGCTCCAGAAGCGTCCTCGCCTTTCGCCACGCCACCTGGCCACCGCCCACAACCAGGCACCTTTTGCCCTGGATGTTCAGGAAAATGGGATAATGGGGGGGCATCTGAGCTCGCCTTTTCATACCATGTACCTGACTCTGGCCTTTTTGAACTCTTTCACGCTGAACAATAGTTGGCATTCATCGAGGCCGGTCTCTCGGGATACCTTATCTGCCACCTCCCGGCAAGCCCCCGGGGAGTGGCCGTGGATCATGGCGAACAGGTTATAAGGCCAGAGGGGGCTAGTCTGCCGCTCGTAACAGTGGCTCACTTCCAGGAGGGCTGCCAGCCGTCTGCCTGCCAGATTCACCAGCGCCATAGGGGCTGTCCAGCAGGCCATGGCATTGGCCAGGAACCCGACCCTGTCATGCTTGATGGAGGCGCCAAAGCGCCGCATAATGCCCCGGTGCAGCAAAGAGCGGCATAGCTCTAGGAACTCGGCTGTATCCATCCCCAGGCGCTGGGCCATCAGGTCGAAGGGCCTGGGGATGAGGGGGAGGTCCTGCTGGAGTTCGTTGATAATGGCCCTCTCGGCGGGCGATAGCTCCATCTTCTCAGGGAGGGCCCCGCTGTCATCGGCGCTGTCCCCGGCAATGATTCGGCCTTCCCCGGCCACATCGAAATAGCTCCCTATCTTGAAGACCCGCAACGCCGGCAGATTCAAGACAGCCTCAGCCGCGACGAGATGGCCCAATTTCTGGAGCTCCCCTTGCAGGTCAGCATCTCGGGGAAGGGCCAGGGTGAACCAGAGGTTAAACCTATGATCGCGGGCGTAGTTGTGGCTCACCCCGGGATGCTGGTTAATGACCTGAGCCGCCTGGTCGAGTCGGCTCTCCGGGAGCTGCATGGCCACCAGGGTGCTCTGGTAGCCGAGCCTTCGGGCGTCGAGGATGGGTCCTATGTGGCGGATGATGCCCTCCCCCTTTAGCCTCTCAAGGCGGCGAAGGACCTCGTCGCCGCCCACTCCTAGCTGTAGCCCTATGGCCGAGAAGGGCTCCCGGCCCAGGGGAAAATCCCCTTGCGCGGTGTTGAGCAGCTTCTTATCGAGCTCGTCGAGAGGCATCGTCACCGCCCTGTCCTGGCCGTGCCTTTTGACAGCGCCATCGGCTCATAGATGCAGTACGGCTCCGGCCCCAGGTAGTCGCCGGCGGCTTCATAGGCCCGGGCCCGGCAGCCGCCACAGATTCGTTTATATTCGCAGAGGCCGCACTTGCCCTTGAGATTGGCCAGGTCTCTCAGTTGTACAAACAGGGGCGAGCGGGCCCAGATGTGGCTGAAAGCCTGCTCTCTCACGTTGCCCGCCTCTATATCCAGATAGCCGCACCCCTGCACCCTGCCCCGGTGGGAGATGAAGCAAAAGCCCACCCCGGCCAGGCAGCCCCGGGTGAGGGAGTTCATGGCCCCCTGCCCCGCCTTGCCCCGTCCCATTGGCGAGGCGCCCGCCTCTTGGCTGGCCCTCTCCCTTTGTCTGACCACCCGCCAATAGTGGGGGGCATCGGTGGGCTTGAAGAACATCCTATCGCCCAGCTCCATCTGCTTATCATAGATCCAGTTCAAGACTGCCTCGTATTCCTCGGGGGCCAGCGCCACCGCCTCCAGCCCCTTGCCCCGTCCTGTGGGCACCAGCAGGAAGGGATGGAAGGCCACCGCCCCCACCCTCACTGCCAGGGCCAGCAGGTCGTTGAGATAAGGGGCATTCAGCTTGGTAATAGTGCTATTGATCTGGACCTCGATCCCGGCGCGGCGGGCCTGGGCTATGCCCGAGAGCGCCGCCTCAAAGGCACCCGCCTTACCTCGGAAATTGTCTTGAAGCTCGGGGGTGGGGAAGTCGAGGCTGACCCCCAGTCGGGACACGGGGATCTCCTTCAACCTGGCGGCCATCTCTTGGGTGATGAGCGTCCCATTGCTGCCCATGACCACCCGCAGACCCCGCTCGGCGGCATACTTGCCAACCTGGAAGAGGTCCTGCCGCAGCAGCGGCTCACCCCCGGTGAGGATGAGCGTGGGCCTGCCTACCTCCAGGAACTGGTCGATGAGGTGGAGGCACTCCTCGGTGGAAAGTTCGCCAGGATAGGGGCCATACCCCGCCGAGGCCCGGCAGTGGGCGCAATTCAGGTTGCAGCCCTTGGTCATCTCCCAGGCCACCACATGCAACCTGGGTGTGAGGTTGTCCCCTGGGCCGGGGTGGCTTTCCCTAGGCGGTTCGCCTCGCATCAGGCCAGTCCAATCTCCTCATCGGTAAGATAGCAGGCGGGGTCCTCTGCCCAGATGTCGCCGAAGACCGCCTCGGCCCGCACCCGCAGGTTGCCGTTGCACAGGTCGAGATACCTACACCGGGCACAGCGACCCTTGAGCAGCTTTTTTCGCTGCCTAAGCCCCCGCAGCAGCGGCTCCGAGGCGTCTGTCCAGATCTCGCCGAAGGGGCGCTCCAGCACGTTGCCCAGGGAGTAATGCCACCAGAACTGGTCGGGGTGGACATTGCCCTGGTCATCCACCGCTGCGATGCGGATGCCCGAGCTATTGCCGCCATTCATGGTGAGTAGGCTGAGCACTCGGTGGGCCCGTTCCGGGTCTTGCCCCTTCAGCTTAAGATAGAGGTAAACGCCGTCGGCATGGTTATCCACGGTGAGGATCTCCTTGGGGAAACCGCGTCGGTAGAGGTCCAGGGTGTGCTGGCAGATGGTGTCCAACACTGCCCTAATTTCCCTGTGGCTGAGGTCTGCCCGCCTCAGGCTATCTGCTCGGCCCACATAGACCAGGTGATAAAAGCAGACCCGGTCGATATTTTCCTGTTCCGCCAATCGGAAAATGGCGGGGATTTCCCGATAGTTGTGGCGGGTCATGGTCAGCCGCAAGGAGACCCTTTGCCCCCTGGCTACGCAGTGGCGGATGCCCCGGAGGGCTGCCTGGTAAGCGCCCGCCTGGCCGCGAAACCGGTCATTGTTCTCGGCGATGCCGTCCAGGCTAATCCCCACCTCGGCGAAGCCGACCTGGCGGATTTTTTCGGCCACCGCCTCGGTAATGAGGGTACCGTTGGTGGAAAGCACAATCCTTATCCCCTTTCCTCGGGCAAAGCCTGCCAGCTCAAAGATATCCCCCCTGAGCAAAGGCTCGCCCCCTGAGAACAGGAGCACCGGGACGCGGAATCGGGCCAGGTCGCTGATGAAGGCCTTTGCCGCCTCGGTATTCATGGTTTCCGGGAGGCTCCGGCTATTGTTGGCATTGGCGTAGCAATGGAGGCAACTGAGGTTGCAGCGCCGGGTACAGTTCCAGACGACGATAGGTCGTGGGCCACCTTGTGGCGATCCAAAGGGGCTCGGGTCCTGGGCGTGGTAACGGAGGGCATCGCCAGGCCCGATGCGGTCGCACAGCAATCTGGAAATGGATATCACCTGGCTACCCCTTTGCAGCTCGGGCTACGGGCGGTGTTTCGATAGCTTTGGTGTGCCGCTACCAGGGAGACCAGGGCCTGGTCCATAATCTGTGTCACCAGGGGTATGGCCTGCACAGCGCGTTCGTTTAGCACCTCCCCCCTTTTTATGAGGTCGGTAGCGGCATTCACTACCAGGTTCCGATGCGATAGGAAAGCCTCCAGGGAATCGGTGAGGGAAAGCCCCAGCCTGGCCAGCTCGTCGCCAAACTCGTGGCCGACCCCCCGGGCCAGCGCGGTGATCTCCTCTCGCTCAAGAGGCGTGGTCACATATCTGATGACTAGCCGAAGAAGCCGCCTGCCGGATTCTGCCAGGCGCCTCTGGGACTCCGTGTCGAGCTTGGTATACCAAGAGGCGGTATGGAGATATGTCCGCGCTATCTGGCGGTGGAGGGGGGTGGTCTCCTCTATTTTGGCAATGAGGTCCTTGACGCCGCGCACGTGCTGTCGCCTGCCTATGAAGTCCTGGAGCGTTGTCTTATGGTAGCGCCGGTGGCCACCGGGGGTTAAGAAGGCTGGTATCCTGCCCTGGTCGGTCCAGCGGCGCAAGGTTGCCTCGCTCACCCCGAGCACATGGCTGGCCTCACCTATGCTGAGGCATGATCGCCGGTTAGGGGCTCTGTTCTTAGGCACGGGCTTTACGACGGTGTCCTCAGGTTTAGGTTGGAATGGGTTTGCATTTAGCCCCAGGAAATCTACAAAAATCTGTAAAATTCCCTCTAAACTTATATCCTAATTGACAGCCGAAGTCAATAGGGAATCATCTCGGGTGTGGGCGGGGGGCCTCCGGTGGATGGGGGGCCGTATCCTCCAGCTTATACCCATCCTATGGAGGCAACGATCTTGGGATACATCAGGTGGGGCAACCACAGGGACAATTGCGGCACATAGGTGGTGAGTATCACTATGGGCAGGGTGCCACAGAGCATGAAGGTCAGCGCCGGCTTGATCATTCGGTCGAAGGAGCAATCGCCTATCCGCCCCGCCAGGTAGAGGATGGGGGCGCAGGGTGGGGTCACATTGCCCAGCCCCAGGTTGGTACCCAGAATGGCGGCGAAGTGGATGGGGTGGACCCCGATTTCCCTTATGATCGGGAACAGGAGGGGTGCGGCCAGGAGCGTGCCGCTGAAATCGTCCATGAGCATGCCGATGACGATCAGGAACAGGCTCATCAGCAGCAGCAGCACGTATCTGTTCTCCGAGATGCCTTGCATCAGGGCGATGAGGCGCTGGGGCACATTCTCCATGGTGTAGAGACGGGCCAACATGAGCACGAAGAAGAGCATGACCATGATCACCCCGGTGGTGGTGGCGGTTTGGAACAGGGTGCGCCCCAGCTCCCTGGGGGTCAGACTCCGGTAGATGACGAAGCCCAGGAACACCACATAGACCACTGCCACTGTGGCCGACTCGGTGGGGTAGAAGACGCCGCCGTAGATGCCGCCCAGGATGATGAGGGGCGCTATGAGGGCAAACGCACCCCGCCAGGCGGCCCTACCCACCTCCCTGGCCTGCTGCAGCGGGGGGAGGCGGGGTGGCGTCTTGAGGTCGGGGAAGCGGCGGCACATCCACCAGTTGAGAATGCTGTACACTATTATCAGGACGACACCCGGACCCACTGTGGACAGGAAACAGGCGGCCACCGGTGTCCAGGTCACCCAGCCGTAGAGGATCATGGGCACGCTGGGCGGGATGAGCTGGCCCAGCACCGAGGCGCAAGCTACCAGGGCGGTGGCGTGCCCCCTGGGGTAGCCGTCCTCCACCATGCGGGGGATCATGATGGCGCCGATGGCGGCCACCGCCGCCGAGCAGGTGCCGGCCACGGCCCCGAAGATGGCACAGGCCACGGTGGTGGCCGCCCCCAGGCCGCCGCGGATGCTGCCTATCAGGGCGTTGGCCACCCCCACCAGCCGCTCGGCCACCCCTGTGGACTGCATGAGCCCTCCGGCCATGATGAAGAAGGGGACGGCCAGCAGGGTCAAGGAGTTCATCTTGTAGAAGGCGATGGGCAGCATGAACGTATAGCTATAGTCGCCCGTAATCAGCAGAAACAAAACGGCGGCCATGAAGCAGAAGGGCACCGGCACCCCCACCACCAGCAGGCCGATCAGGATTATCAGGTCCAGGACTATATTCAATCCTCACCTCTCCTGGTAGGGCATGACGATGGGTGCCTTGCCCAGGACCTGGCGCACATAGATCACCAGCTCCACCAGAAAGTAAAAGGACATAAAGAGGGCACCTATAAAGATGCTGGCCTGGGTATAGACCATGGGCCAGCGCAGGACACGGGACACCTCCCACTGGGTGATGCCCCAGATGAAGTAGTCACAGCCCCAGTAGCACATGGTCACGGCCAGGCCGAGGGTGATGAGGCTGGTTATGACCCTGACCATAGCATAGCCCCTGGGTTTCCTGATCACCAGGTGGACGAGCTCGGCCTTGATGTGGCTGCGCTCATAACTGCCATAGATGGCGCCCACGAAGTAAAGCCAAAAGGCGGCCAGGGCAGCTACCTCTTCCACCTCCATTCCGGGATAGTGAAAGATATAGCGCATCCACACCTCGCTGAACACCAGGGCGGTAACGAAGGCGGCGCAGGCGATGAGGATAGCCCTCTGGGCATTGGCCATGCCATTCCAGATGGCCAGTGCAACCCTTTTGACCCAGGGGGGAGGAAAGCTGCCGTTCATCTCCGTCCTTCAACTCAATCTGAGGAGAGGGGCTCTGGGCACGAGCCCCTCTCCTCCCCCTATGACGCTCGATTGGGGCGTAGAGCGCTTAGCGTTTTACGCCCACTGCCTCATAGAGAATGTTCATGAGCTCCTTGCCCACAAGCTCCTCGGCGATGGGCCACACCTCGCGGCGGACCTTCTCGGCGCACTTCGTCAGCTCCTCATCGGTGAGCATGATGATCTCCATGCCGTAGTCCCGCATCTTCTGGCGGTACTCTTCGTCCTCCGCCGCGACCTCCAGCCAGCGCAGGGTGCCCAGCCACGAGGCCACATCCTCCAGGATCTTCTGGTCCACTGGGGCCAGCTTGTTGAAGAAGTCCAGGTTCATGAAGTACCAGTGGGTCTCGATGTAGTCGTTGTACTGGATCCAGCAACCCTGGATGTCCCGGAACTGGTAGCCCTGGAAGGGTGGGCCACCCATCTCGCCATCGACCACCCCGGTCTGGATGGCGCTGTACACCTCAGCATAGGGGATGCCCACCGGGATGTAGCCCAGGGCCTCATAGGTGGCCTCGCAGAGCCTGAGGGGCATAACTCGGATCTTCATGCCCTTGGGCACATCGGGGTCGCCGGGGCTGGGGGGCACCTCCTTCAGGGTGCAGCCAGCCATGCCCATGCCATATACCGACAGGGCCTTTATCCCGATCCCCTCGCACAATTCCTGGGTGACCTCATAGACGGGGCCGCCCTTCTCATAGGCCGGCTTGAGCTCCTCGATGGTTCTCCCCACGTACGGGATATAGTAGGAGAGGTTCAGCTTGGGCTCATACTTGTCGGACAGGGGGCACAGGGAGAACTCCACATCCCCCCTCATCACCAGCTCATTGGCCTCGATCCAGTCGGCGAGGGTGTTATCGGGGTAAAGGGTGATGTCGATACGACCATCGGTCATATCCCTGACCACATCGCAGAAGGCGTAAGCATGCCGCCCTTCGGGGCTATCGCCGGGGTGGTTGAAGTTCATGCGGCACTTATAGCTATAAGTGGGTGCCGGGGTGGGGGCGGGCGTGGCCGTAACCGTGACGGTGCGCACCTCGGCAGCCGCTGTGGTGGTGACGGTAGCGGTTTCCGTGGTGGTCACGGTCTTGACACACCCCGTAGCGAACAGGGAGAGAACAAGGGCTACCACCAAACCAACACCTGCTAGGATTCGCCATTTGCCTTTTGGCATATTTGATTACACCTCCTCCAGCAGTTTACCGGATACCTCTATGCTCCTGATTCGAACCCTATAGCCTCACCTCCTTGACCGTAGATTTATTTCTTCAGATGGTGATACCCACCACCTGGCATGTGCCCTCCCCGCGGATATAAAACGATGACCGTCCAATGCCTAGTGTAAATAATGTCACCAACTTTGTCAAGACACCTCTGAACGAGGTTTTTCAGGCGATGACCTCCTCTCGCCTCAGCTCCTCGATCTCCTCCGGGCTATAGCCACAGATGTCCCGGAGCACCTCATCGGTATGCTGACCGAACTCTGGCGCCGGCAGCCTTACCGCGCCCGGGGTCTTGCTGAAGTGGACGGGCACCCCCAGAAACTTGGTGGGCCCCAGCCTGGGGTGGTTCAGCTCGGTGATATACTCATTGGCCACCACCTGGGGGTCGTGGGGCAGGTCGCTGATTCGATTGATGATGGAGACGATGAAGTCGGGCTCCTGGCGGAGGAGCCTCAGCCACTCCTCCCGGGGCTTGGTGAGGAAGATTTTATCCAGGATCTGGATCAACTCCTGGCAGTTCTCCTGTCGCCGGGCATGGCTGTGGAACCGGGGGTCGTTCTCCAGCTCCGGGATGCCCATGATGCGGCAGAAGCGGGACCAGTATCTATCCGACTGGAGCATGCCCAGGATGAGCCACTCGCCGTCGCCGCATTGGTAGTGGTTCCACAGGGGGATCTTGGCTTTACGGCGGTCCTTCCTGGGGAACTCCATCCCGGTCACAAAACAGCAATTGACATCGTGGCCCTGGAGCCACATCATGCTGCCCAATTGCGAGGCCTCCACCTCCTGGCCGATGCCGAGGCGGTCTCGGGCTACCAGGGCGGCAATTATGGCCAGGGCGAGCATGGTGCCTGCCATCTGGTCGGCCAACCCTATCTCAGGCACGCTGGGGGGCATATCCGGCTCGCCCACCGCCCACATGATGCCGCAGCGTCCCATCCCGGTGAAGTCGAAACAGGGGGAGTTAGCGTCGGGCCCCTTGGGTCCAAAGCCGGAGCCCAAGCCGAAGATTATCCTGGGATTGTAGCGGCACAGGGTCTCATAGTCCACCCCCAGCCTCTTGGGCACATCCCGGCGGAAGTTGGTGAGGAAGACGTCGGACTTGGCCACCAGGCGGTAGACGATCTCCCTGCCCTTTTGCTTCTTCAGGTCTATGGCGATGCCCTTCTTGTTGTAGTTATGGCCCTCCCAATAGAAATTCTTCTCGGTGGGGACCTCTACGGTGGTGGGCACCACATTTTGCTCATACTCGGCCCTTCCAGGATCGCCCCCGGCCCGATTCTCCAGCTTGATGACCTCAGCGCCCAGGCTCCCCAATAACGCCCCACAGATAGGCCCCTGCTGATGGATGGTCCAGTCTATAACCCTGATGCCTTCCAGCGGCCCGGACATCCCTACCTCCTTTTCGCTGCGCCTTCTGCCCGGGATTTAAGGACGGTTTATAGGATCATGGCTATTGTAAATCTGTGCTTGGGCGCTGTCAACGGGCTTGCTCTTGCCCGCCTCTGGCCTTATTATTAAGTCGACAAGGTTTGAGACCGATTGCCGCTGGGGAGGGTGAGATGCTACCTCCGGTAGAGGTTATGCTCTCTGATCTCATAAAGCTCAGGTCGGAAAATCCCCCCGGTCGAGAGATAGAGGTAGCCCGGTATCTTCAGGGACTCTTCCACCGGTTTGGGGTCTCCAGCCAGGTCATCGAGCCTGAGCCGGGCCGGGCCAATTTCATCGCTCAGCTGGGCCAGGGTGAGCGCTGCCTCCTTTTCCTATCCCATACCGATGTCGTTCCCGCCGGCGAGGGCTGGGACTTCGCCCCCTTCTCTGGGGAGATCGGGGACGGGCTGGTTCGGGGCCGGGGGGCCCTGGATTGCAAGGGGCTGGTGGCGGCGGAGGCCTATGCCTTCCTCTATCTGGCCCAGAATGCGGACCTCAAGGGCAGGCTTATCTTGGCCGCCACCGCCGACGAGGAGACGGGCGCTAACTGGGGGGTGAGGTATCTGCTGGAGCACTGCCCCGAGAAGCTACAGGCGGACTTCGCCATCAACGAGGGTGGCGAGGAGCCGCTCCGCATCGGTGGCCGGTTGGTCTATTTCATCCAGGTGGGCGAGAAGGGGATCGCCTGGAGCCGGCTGGGGACGAAAGGGGTATCCTGCCACGGCTCGCTGCCCAGCCTGGGTGACAATGCGGTGACCAAGATGGCTTCGGCTGTGGCCAAACTGGGGGAATACTCGCCGCCGGTGGTGTTGACCCCGGAGGTCAGGGGCTTGATTCAGGCCCTGGCTGAGCTGAAGGGGCTGGGGCGGAGGGTGGCTGAGAACAATGTGGATAGCATAATCGATGGCTTTGAGGATGAGGCCTTTGCCGCCTATCTCAGGTCGGTGACCCGGATGACGGTATCCCCCAATGTCATCAAGGGCGGCGTCAAGGCCAATATAGTGCCCGATAGTTGTGAGGCAGAGGTGGATGTGAGGTACCTGCCTGGGCAGGATGAGGGGTATGTCCTGGCTGAGCTGACGAGGGTGGTGGGCCAGGGTGTGGACATAAAGCTCACGAGCCATAGCCCTCCCACCTTTTCGCCCAGCCAGGGCCAGCCTTATGGGTTGCTATCGGAGACATTGAGGGAGGTGGTGGGGGATGTCCTGTGCCTGCCCTCGATCTCCGCCGGCGGCACCGATTCCCGATTCCTGAGGGGGGCAGGCGTGCCCTGCTATGGACTGGCTGTGGCCAGGGCCGACTACGACCGGGAGCTGAAAAAGACCGTCCACGGCAAAAACGAACGCGTGGATATTGAGAGCCTGAGGCTTACGGCGCAGTTTCTCGTCAGGCTGGCCCAGAAATACCTGGGCGGTTAGGAAGGAGGCAGGCCTTGAACTTTGAACTTGGCGAAGAGCATATCGCCCTGCGTCGCCTGGTGCGGGACTTTGCCGAAAAGGAGGTAGCCCCCATAGCCGCTGAGGTGGACGCCAGTGGCCAGTTTCCGGAGGGGGTGGTCACCAAGCTGGGGGAGCTGGGCTTGCTGGGCTTGCCCTTCCCCGAGGAGTACGGTGGCGGGGGGGCGGATGAGCTATCTTATGCCATCCTGCTCGAGGAGTTGGCCAGGGTCGATTGTGGCCTGGGCCTGAGTGTAGAGGCCCACATCAGCCTGGGTGGCTCCCCCCTCAACCGCTGGGGAACCCCGGAGCAGAAGCGGCGCTGGCTAATCCCCCTGGCCCAAGGCAGGATGATGGGCTCCATCGGCCTCACCGAGCCGGAGGCGGGGTCGGATCTGGGCGGTATCTCCACTACCGCCGCTCTCGATGGGGACGAGTGGGTTATCAATGGTAACAAGTGCTTCATCACCAACGCCGGCGCCGGCAGCCACGGCCTGGTCAATGTCCTCACCGTGACAGGCCAGAGGGAGGATGGGCGGAAGGAATACAGCATCATCATCGTGCCCCGGGGCACGCCGGGGTATGAGGTATCTGAGCCCCGGCAAAAGCTGGGGTTACATAGCTCCGATACCCGGGACCTGTCCTTTACCGATTGTCGGGTGCCCCGGGAGAACCTGCTGGGCGAGCGGGGCGCTGGCTACAGACAGGCCCTGGCTGTCCTGGACGAGGGCCGGTTCGGGATCGCTGCCCTCGGGGTCGGGTTGTCCCAGGCCTGTCTGGAGCTGTCTTTGCAATATGCCCGGGAGCGTAAGCAGTTCGGCAAGCCCCTTTTCGACTTTCAGGTCATCCAGTTCAAGTTGGCGGATATAGCTATAAATGTGGAGCTGGCCCGGCTCATAACCTACAAAGCGGCAGTCCTGTGCCAGGAGGGGAAGCCATATACCAAGGAGGCGGCTATGGCCAAGGTGTTCGCCTCCGAGGTGGCGGTGCGGGCGGCCGAGGAGGGGGTGCAGATCCACGGTGGCTATGGTTATATGAGCGAGTGTCCCCTGTCCAGGTTCTACCGCGATGCCAAGCTCCTCACCATCGGCGAGGGCACCTCGGAGGTGCAGCGCATGGTCATAGCCCGCCACCTGCCCTAAAAGTTTGAAATGCCGGCCACGATGGTGATATGATTGCCCTCAAACTTCCGAGGAGGAGAGATGGCAACGGCTAAAGAGCGAGTGATCGCCGCCTTGAAGCGGGGCTGTGTCGACTGCGTCCCGGCCACCGTCATGTTTGGCTATGCCCCGCCACGGCTGATGGGCATCCCCATGGAGGAGTTCCTGCACGACGCTGCCAGGCATGCCCAGTGCCATGTGGATACCTATGAGATGTTTCACCCCGATACCCTGGGGGTGGGCGGCCCCATCTTCAAGGAGGCTATGGCCCTGGGCACGGAGGTGGAGTACCTGGAGGACGGCACCTCCAAGGTGATCAGGCGCCCCCTGGAGGACAAGAGGAATCTGGCCAGGCTTCAAATCCCTGACCCCAAGCAGAGCCCCATTATGAGCTGGTATTTGGAGGTCCTGGAAAGGGTCCAGGGGGCGGTATCGGAGGCCCCGGTGGCCGGCGCTGTGGCCGGGCCATGGACCCTGGCAGCTACCCTGAGGGGCATCGAGCAGTTGATAATGGATACGGTGGAGGACCCGCCTTTTGTCCATGAGCTGGTCAGGTTCACCACCGAGGTGGAGAAGATGTGGGCCACGGCTGTCCGGGAGGTGGGGGTGGGTATCGGCGTGGGCGAGGCCGTGGCTTCCTGCTACATCATATCCCCTAAGATATATCGGGATTTCGTCAAGCCCTACCACATAGACCTGAACAGCTACTTCCAGGAGCGGAAGGTCTATATCAGCCTCCACATCTGCGGTTACATCGACCCCATTATAGAAGATGTCCTGGATACGGGGATCGGTATGCTCAGCATCGATGCCCCCACCTCCTTGGCCAAGATGGTAGAACTTTCCCAGAAGAGGGTGGTGATCATGGGCAATGTGCCCACCAGGCTCTTCTCCCAGGGGACCCAGGAGGAGATGGAGGCGGCGGTCAAGGGGTGTATCGATACCGCAGCCAAGGGCGGCGCCTTCCTGCTCAGCAGCGGGTGCGACATCCCAGCTGACTCCAGGCCTGAACTCATCCACGGCTATATAGACGCCGCCCGCAAGTGGGGCAGCTGTGAGCGGGTAGCCGCCCTCTAGCCGGAAAGGAAGCCCATGTATTACGAGGACTTTAAGGTGGGGGACAAGTTCACCACCCCGGGCAAAACGGTTACTGAGGCCATGATAACCCTGATGGTGGGGCTGGGTGGCTTTGTGGCACCCCTATTCAACGATGAGGAGTACGCCCGCACCACCCCTTTCCAGGGCCGCATTGCCCCGGGGCGACTGACGCTCTTCCTCATGGGCGGCCTGGAGGAGCAGACCGGCATCTATGAGGAGGGCCTCATCGCCCTGGTGGGCATTGATAAGGTTCGCTTCAAGGCCCCCTTGAGGGCGGGCGATACCATCAGGGTGGAGATGGAGGTGGTGGCCCTGCGGGAGACCAAAAGGCCCGATGCCGGCCTGGTCACCCATATCAGCCGCTGTCTCAACCAGAGGGGGGAGGTTATAGTTGAGGCGGAGGCCAGCCATCTGATGAAGCGGAGGTCCTAGATTTTGGGGTCTAATCCTGTGCCGGGGTTGAGGCGACTTTTCGAGCCCATCCAGGTGGGTGGCCTGGAGCTGCGCAACCGGATATACATGCTGGCCTGTGAAACCTGCTATACTGAGAGGGGCTGGGTTGGGGAGCGTCTCAAGGCCTTTCTGGAGGCCAGGGCCAGGGGCGGTGCCGGCCTCATCGTTACCCCCACCCTGCCCGTGCCCGGCGCTGGCCTGGTCATGCCTGGCATTTATGACGATAAGTTCATCCCCGAGCTACGGGATTTGGCCCGGCGGGTGCATGGCCATGGTGCCAAGCTGGCTGCCCAGCTTCTCATCGTGGACAGGTATGCCACCAGCGAGGACGCCGAGCCTCACATAGTTGGGCCCTCCCATATCCCCAGGGGGCGGGGCAGGCCCCAACCCCGTCCCCTCACCGGGGAGGAGATCCACCACCTGGCCCATCAATTCGGGGTGGCGGGCCGGAGGGTCAGGGAAGCCGGCTTTGACGCCGTGGAGATCCACGCCGGGATGGGCTTTCTTATCTGCCAGTTCTTATCTCCGTATACCAACCGGCGAACCGACGAGTATGGGGGCGCTGTGGAGAACCGGATGCGGTTCCTGGTGGAGGTGCTGCACGAGGTGCAGGGGCAGGCCGGCAGCGATTTCCCCATTATCTGCCGTATCTCCGCCGAGGAGTACCTGCCCGGGGGCAACACCCTGGAGCAAACCACGGTGATAAGCCGCACCTTAGAGGGCCTGGGTGTAAGCGCCCTCAATGTGCAGGCTGGCTGGTACGATAGCCCGGTGCCCCTGGTGCAGGCCTCGGTGCCTCAAGGGGGCTATGCCCATCTGGCCCAGGCCATCAAGAAAGAGGTCAATATACCGGTGGTGGCTGCCTATCGCATCACCGACCCCTTGGTGGCCGAGAACATCCTGGCCGAGGGCAAAGCCGACTTGATAGGCCTGGCCCGGGCATTGATCGCCGACCCCGAATTTGCCAATAAGGCCCGGGAGGGCCGGTTGGATGACATCCGCCCTTGCACCGGCTGTTGTGAATGTATCGATGCGGTGCTCAGGGACAGCCCCCTGTTTTGCAGCGTTAACCCCTGGGTGGGGCGGGAGGCCGAATATGGTCTTGAGAGGGTGCCCACCCCCAAGAGGGTGGTGGTAGTGGGGGGTGGCCCCGCCGGGATGGTAGCTGCCGAGATAGCATCCCGGCGGGGCCACCAGGTGACCCTCTTGGAGAGGGGTCATAGCCTGGGAGGTCAGCTCCTGGCAGCCGGGGTTCCACCCCACAAGGAAGGGGTTGCCGACTTCGCCCGCTATCAGGCGAGGCAAGTGGAGGCGAGCGGGGTGGATATAAAGCTTGACAGCCCGGCCACCCCCACAGCTATTCTCGAAGCCAAGCCCGACGCCGTGGTGGTAGCCATCGGCGCCAGCCCCACCCCTCTGGATATACCGGGCTGGGATAACCCCAATGTGGTCACCGCCGTGGATGTGTTGTCGGGGAAGAGGCAGGTCGGTCGCAGGGTGGTCATAGTGGGGGGTGGTATGGTGGGGTGCGAGACGGCCGAGTTCTTGGCCCATCAAGGCCGGGAGGTGACCATCGTGGAGATGCTGCCTCATATAGGCGCCGACATCATACCCATCAACCGCTGGGTTATAGTGCAGCGCCTGAGGCAAGCCGGGGTCAAGCTGGAGACCAAGGCCCAGGTGGTGGCGATAACCGATAACGGGGTTCGGGCGGTGGGCGAAGAGGGGGAGAAGTTCGTAGAAGGGGACTGGGTGGTGCTGGCGGTGGGGATGAAGCCCAACAACGCCCTGGCCGAGGAGCTTCAGGGGAAGGTGGCGGAGGTCTATACTGTGGGCGACTGTGTCCAGGTGGGGCGCATAGCCAAGGCCACCGAATCGGGCTTCCTGGTCGCCCAAAGGCTTTAGTCAGCTGCCCTGTTCGAGCCGGGGCTCTAGCTGCTCACCTTCGTGATATACCTATCCATTGCGGCGCGCAGCCGCTTGCCCCCCGGGGGGCAGCCCTTGATCTTGATGGCGTCCTCACGCCCTCCCTGGTTGGCCTCGATGGCGCATTTCCCCATGAGAATGACCCTCTTGGGCTCGGGCCTGGCCCGGGGCTCAGGGCCGACGCAGAACTGAATATCGTCGAAGGTGGAGCCGCGGTTATCCCTGAGGAAGCTGTTGATGCCGATGAGGACCGTGGTGTAGCAAGCGGAGCATATCCCCTTGCCGGGGTGGTCGATGTGCAGTCCCCTGGTCTGATACCTCGTGGTCAGGTCAGTGGGCCAGTCCCAGTACCAGGGCATGGGCTTCTTCACCGCCTCGATGTCCTCCCCCCTCACCTCCACATCCTTCAGCTCCAGGGAGCGCCCCTGGATGCGGGCATATTCCCTGAGGTGCTCCACCTCATAGGGGTCAAGGCCCAGGAGATGCGAGCCCACGATGTCGCACTCCAGGATGTCGTCGGCAGCCAGGAGCAACCCCATCTCATTGATGCGGCGGCTGTTGGGCGCTTGCTGCTGGCACCACAGGGCATCCACCAAAACCAGATCGCACCTGATCTTGGTGGCCAGGAGGGCGATGAAGCGCTCCAGGTTGCCGGTGCGGTGGAAAGCCTTCTTGGATTCCATGCTCAGGGTGCCCTTGAGGTTCTTCAGGGCCGCCGAGAGCCGGGTGGCCAGGTGGGCGCGAAGCAGACACAGGTTGATGAAGTATTCGGCCTCCAGGGCCGTCTTGGAGATCTCTATCTCGATGCCATCGAAATCGAAAGACTCGTATTTGCCCTGGTTGAGGTCGACGAACCTGAAGCCCATCCGCTCCGCCAGCCTATCCACCCCGGCCCAGGCAGCGGCGGAGGCGGTATTCACCCCCAGCTCTTTGCAGGAGATGGAGCCTTCGCCCACGGTGATGTCAGTGCAGCCATACTCCCGCAGGAGCAGGACCAGCCCCTCTACTATCTCAGGGGAGATGACAAATCCCCTGGCAGGGCTGGTATCGCCGGGCAGGCCCCAGGCCATGTTGGCCTTGATGAACACCTTGTGAGTGGGCTTCAGCTTGGCAAAACCCTGACACAGCTGGATGGCTCGCCTCATGGAGTCGAGGCCCGGCTCATATTTCACTATGGCTACAGCCATGTTATGAGAACCCCCGGCTGATATCTGGTGGCATAGTAGCCGATGGCGGGTGACCTGTCAAGCTGGTGGCCTAGAAATGCCTTATTGACGCCTTGCCCCTCTCCAGTTAAAATGCTGGTCGAGGTAGGGGCGTGAAGACAAGGTTGACCGAGCTTTTAGGGATCAAGTATCCCATTATTCTGTCAGGCATGACCCTGGTATCCGATGCCCGTCTCACGGCGGCTGTCTCCAACGCGGGCGGCCTGGGCATCATGGCCGCCGGGGGACTTTCGCCTCGAGAATTGAGGGAAGGCATCAGGTTGGTGAGGTCTCTCACCGACAAGCCCTTTGCTGTAAATATCCTGGAGGGCTGGCCGGGGGCCGAGGAGCTGGCCGAGGTGGTCATAAAGGAGAGGGTGCCCATAATCGCCCACGGCCGGGGCAACCCCGACTGGCTGATCAGGGCCACCAGGGAATATGGCGCCATCAACATCCCCACCGTGGGCGCCCTGAAACACGCCATACGGGCGGAGCGGGATGGCGCTGAGGCCCTGATCGTCCAGGGGCTGGAGGGGGGTGGTCACACCGGCTATGTAGCCAGCATGGTATTGTTGCCCCTGGTCACCAGCCAGGTGAAGATACCGGTGGCGGCAGCCGGGGGGTTTTGCGATGGTCGAGGGCTGGCAGCGGCCCTGGCCCTGGGTGCCGATGGCATCGCCATGGGCACCAGGTTTGCCCTGACCCAGGAGAGTCCCCTCCCCGACAATGTCAAGCGGCGCTATCTCGGTTTTAGCGAGGAGCAGACGGTGGTCACCCCCCGGGTTACCGGTGTGCGCTGTCGGGCGATGCGAAATGAATTCTTGGAGCTGGTGGAGAGCGGGGGATGGAGGTCGTCGCTGTGGCACAGGTTGACCAGCCTCCGCCACATGAGCCGCACCTACCGGGTGCCCGTGTGGAGGCTGCTCCTGGGCGCTGTCAAGACCAAACGGGAGAGGGAGGTATCGCTAACCCAGTTGGGCAATCTCCCCGCCGCAATCATGAGGCTTTATCGGGGGGTTATCGAGGGCGACGATGCGATGGGCTTCCTTCCCGGCGGACAGGTGGTGGGTCGGGTGACCGATGTGCCCACCTGTGAGGAATTGGTGCAGCGCATTGTAATAGAAGCGGAGGCTGCCCTGGCAGAGGCCCAGCACAAATTCGCTTGCCCCCGCGTTCAGAGTACCTAGCTGGCTTGCCCCATCATATTCAATCGTGTTAAAATCTTCTGACCATGTCCTATCGGGTTGAGGTCGAGGATTTCGACCGACTGCGTGACCCCTGGCTGCGACTCCTGCGGCACTGCTCCACCAATTCCATTTTCCTCACCCCCCAGTGGCATAGGGTATGGTGGCACCACTTTGGCCAGGGCTGGGAGTTGCTACTGCTGGCGGTGCGCCATGACGGCGAGCTAGTGGGCCTCGCCCCGCTGCGCATGAGGGGGGAGCATCTGGCCCTTCTCGGCGGCAGCGACCTCTGCGACTATCTTGATATTATAGCCTCCTCTGGCTATGAGGATGTCGTATCCCAGGCCATCCTGGACTTTATCAACTCCCTGGGCTGGCAAACCTTCCACCTATTTTCGCTTCCCGCCAGCTCGCCCGTCCTGACTCACCTGGTGTCCCGGGCCAGAGAGCGGAGCCTGGTGGTTCAGGTGAGGGAGGAGGATGTTTGTCCCCAACTTGGCCTTCCTCCCACCTGGGAGGATTATGTGGCGGGGCTGACCCCAAAGAACCGCCATGAGCTGAAGCGGAAGCTGAGGCGGCTCTTTGAGGAGCCGGCTATCGAGTATTATTTCGTTGGGGAGATGGCGAATCTCCAGCAGGATATGGAGGACTTCTTCAGGCTGTTCCGGCTGAGCCAGGAGGGGAAGGCCGAATTCATGACGCCCCAGCGGGCCAGCTTCTTCTCGGAGATGGCCCAGGTCCTGGGCGCCGATGGTTACCTGAGGCTGTATTTCCTGGAGCTTGGGGGGGTGAGGGTGGCCGCTTCCCTGGGCTTTGACTATAATGACACCCTGTACCTGTATAATAGTGGCTATGATCCGGGATATTCCCGGCTCAGCGTTGGGCTGCTGCTGAAGGCGTTATGTATTAAGGATTGCATTCGGGCGGGCAAAAGGCGCTTCGATTTCCTGCGCGGCGGCGAAGCCTATAAATATGACCTGGGTGGCCAGGACATACCGGTCTACCAGTGCCTCATTTCCAGGTGCTGAGGAGGCCTTGGACAAAATCGAGTTCCTGCTAGGGAGGTGTATCTTGAAGCTGAAGGATAAGGTGACCATCGTTACCGGGAGCAGTCGGGGCATAGGCAAGGCCATTGCCCTCGCCTACGCCAAAGAGGGGGCTAAGGTGGTGGTGGCGGCTCGCACCGAGGCCGAGGGTGGCAAACTGCCAGGGACTATCCATAAGACGGTAGAGGAGATCAGGGCCTCAGGCGGCCAGGCTATCGCCGTCAGGTGCGACGTCACCAATGAGGAGGAGGTGCAGGCCATGGTCAACAAGACCATGGAGGAGTTCGGGCGCATCGATGTTTTGTTCAACAACGCCGGCATATTGTTCATCTCCAATATTGTGGATACTCCCCTGCGGCGATGGAGCCTGATACTCAATGTCAATCTCACCGGCCCTTTCCTCTGTTCCAAGGCGGTGCTGCCTCATATGATGGAGCAGCGGTCGGGCAGCATCATCAATATGACCTCTATAGAGGCCAGCAATCGGAAGCCAGGGATAGTGCCCTATGCCACCACTAAGGCCGCCCTGGAGCGCTTCACCATAAACCTGGCCGAGGAGGTCAGGGACTACAATATCGCCGTCAATGCCTTGGCCCCGGGCCTGATCAAGACCGAGGCTGCCGTCTTGCTCCAGTTCACCGACGACTGGACGGGGTGGCAGAAGCCGGAGGTGGTGGGGCCGCCAGCCATCTTCCTGGCCCTCCAGGATGCCAAGAGCTTCACCGGACGGGTGGTGCATACCCCGGAGTTCAGGATAACCTGGCCCTAGCCGGCAGATGAAGGTGGTTTATCATCCTCGCCTGGCCGAGGTGTATGCCTCGGACCCGGCGGCCATGCCGGGCAGGATGGAGGCCATTGTCGAGGAGCTCCGCGGCTTCGATTTCATCCAGCCTGAGCCAGCTCAGGTGGACGACCTACGATTGGTCCACAGCCAGGGGCACATAGACTCCATCAAGAGGGATGCTCGCCTCTATGAGGTAGCTGCCTTGGCGGTGGGAGGGGCTATCCGAGCCTCCGAGTTGGCCATGGCCGGGTCTCCAGCCTTTGGCCTGATTCGTCCGCCCGGTCATCATGCCAGCAGTGATAGTTGTTGGGGCTTCTGTTTTTTCAACAATATCGCCATAGCCTTGGCCAGGCTCCAGGCCGCTGGGCGCATCCGGCGGGCCTTCGTTTTGGACTTCGACCTCCATTACGGCGATGGCACTGCCGATATCCTGAGTGGCCCCCGATTCGCCTATTTCCATCCCCAGGCCCACCGCCGTGAAGAGTTTGTGGACATCATAGAGAGGCGCCTGGCCGCCGAGGGCGGCTACGATATCATAGCCGTCTCCGCCGGCTTCGACCGGCATGAACAGGACTGGGGTCGGATGCTCCACACCGAGGACTATCAGACCATAGGCAGGCTGGTCAAGGAGGCAGCGGCCAGGGTGTGCCAGGGCAGACGCTTTGCCGTGCTGGAGGGGGGCTACAATCACGCTGTCCTGGGCCAGAATGTGAAGGCTTTTGTCCAGGGACTGGCCTGAAGGGTTCGATTTGAGGAAGACCGGCATCTTCTATCACTACCAGCAGGGGGAGAGGTTGCGGGATTTCCCTCGGTTGCTGGAAGGCATCCTGGATAAGCCCAACGTTTTCCTTTACGATGCTATCTATCCCCTGAAACCGAGGTCGGACTATGACCTGGAGGCAGCCCCCTCCGATTTGCTGTCGCGGGTGCATACGCCCAGGATGTTAGATCAGGTGGCGCGGAGCCCCTATTATGAGACGGCCCTCTACTCGGCGGGGGGAACGGTTCAGGCGGCGGAGCTTATATGGCGGGGCGAGATAGATAATGCCTTCGTCTTCACCGGGGTGGGCGACCACCACGCGGGCAGGGACTTCTTCGGCGGTGGCTGCTACCTGAATGGAGCCGCCCTGGCCATCGCCCATCTCAGGGGCAGCTTCGGGGCCAGGCGGTTCGCCATTGTCGATACCGATGCCCATCATGGGGATGGCACCTGGGACATCTTTCAGGACGACCCTGAGGTGTTGTATGTGTGCTTTTGCAGCGGCGGCAACAGGGAGCATAACAATAAGCTCAACGTCTCTATCCCCGGACAGACCTCGGACGAGGAGTACCTGTCCCGGTTGGAGGGGGAATTCGGCCCCCGGGCCCGAGCCTTCTGCCCCCAGCTCATCTTCTGGAACTGGGGCTATGATAATACGCGGTGGGAGTACGGGGACATGGGCTTAAGCCCCCGGTGCCATGAGCAGATGGCTGAAAGGCTCCAGAGCGTGGCCGAGGAGGTGTGTCAGGGTAGATTGCTGGTGGTGCTCTGCGGGGGGAGCGGTCGGGACGTGGCCGGCTATGCCATACCTGGCATCATCCGGCGCCTGGCCAATTTAGGGTAAAGGCTGCCCGGCCCGATACAAGGCGCGGTCGGCAGCGCCCATTAGCCTCCTGGGTTCGGAGCTATCCTCGGGGCAGGTGGCCACCCCAAAGCTGATGGTGAGCTTGCCCTTGCGGAAGGGCTTGGAGGCTATGGCCTTTTGAATGCGTTTGGCCACGGCTGTGGCCTCCGGTTTAGCGGTCTCGGGGAGCACCACTATCAGCTCATCGCCGCCGTATCGACAGGGGATGTCTGTGGAGCGGATGGCAGCCCTCAGCCGCCGGGCCAGGCTCTGGAGGGCCAGGTCACCTTCTAGGTGCCCGTGGCGGTCGTTGTAGCGCTTGAAATTATTTATATCCAGCAGGGCCAGGGACAGCGGCCGCTGATAGCGCTTGGCCCGACCCACCTCCCGTTTCAAGACCTCATTGAAGTATCTTCGATTGAACAGGCCAGTGAGGGGGTCCCTGATGACCTGGCGGCGAAGCTGCTCATGCTCCCTGGCCCGCTCCAGGGCGATGGTGACCTGGGAGCCGATCATGCTCAGCAGGGTCTGTTCTTCCGGGGTGAAAGTATGCCTGGTGCGGAAGCCGATTGCCATGATGCCCAGCGACTTGCCCCGGGAGAGCAGAGGCACCACCACAAAGCTGTTGATATTCTCCTGACGGATTGCCGAGCGCTCCTCATCCCCCAAAAGGGACGCCAGGTCCACATCGTCGACGGCCCATATATCCTGCAACTGCGCCAACCGGGGCAGATGTATTTTGAATTGGTTGGATTGCTCTATTTGCCGGATGAGGTGAGGCGGTAGACCGGAGACGGCGACAAACTTTGGCCTTTGTCCCCGGTAGTTGGGCATGAGCACCGCCCCGCAGTCCCCTCCCATCAGATCGAGGGTTTGTTCCAGGGCCTGCTCGGCCACCGCCTCTGTGGACAAGGACTTGCCTATGGCATCGACGAGGTTCTTCATCGCTTCAAGTTGCTGGGCCCTGCCCACCAGCGCCCTGGCCGCCTGGATGGTGAGGATGGGTTCGGTTAGCTGCCACCTATTGTCTTTCCTGACCAGGGTATAGCGGTGGCTATTGACTGCCTGGGCGATCTCATCGGGCGAGAATTGCCTCAGGCTATAAGTGCACAGGGCGATGACCCGGTGCTGGGCCAGACCCTCATCCTTAGCCCTCTCATAGGCTATCCAGGATGCCCAATCGCCCCTTTCCAGCCAGCCCGGGCTGCCGCTTACCCGCAGCCCTCGATACCCCTGGCTCAGCGCCTGGGCCTCCCTCTCCAGCCAGTGGTGGAGAACCCCCTCCCAGCCGAATCGCCCCCCCTTGAGGTACAAGTCCCTGTGGTCGAGGATGGAGAGTTGCCCCTTGGCCAGGGGCTGGGCCAGGTTGGGTATGGCCCGGGCCAGTGCCTCTCGGGTCTCCTCGACGGTCAGGGCAGGTGTGGCCACCCAGAGGCAGCCCTCCCCGTCCTCCAGGCCCGCCTTGAAGTACGGGACGAGCACCTCGAGGAGGTCTTCCCGGCTCTCATAGAGGTAAGCGATATGGCTTCCCCAGGGCAAGGGCGGGAGGTCACTTAAGCCCAGTCGTCGGTAGCTCTGTTCCTCCATTTCGGTTCTGGCTCCTTTTCCCGGTGCTCCCCCTCTGGGCTGCCTCTCCTCAGAACCCGGATGGCGGCGGCGGCAACCTCGGGGTCGAACTGGGAGCCGGAGCAACTGCTCAGCTCTCTCAGGATGGGAAACAGCCCTAGAGCCTTGCGATAGGGCCTGTCTGCGCCCATGGCCTCCAGGGCATCGGCCACTGCCAGTATCCGGCCACCCAGGCTTATCTGCTGGCCGCTGAGCCCGGCAGGGTAACCGGTGCCGTCGTATCTTTCGTGATGCTGGACCACGGCCTGTTTCACTGCCTGGGGCAAGTCCACCCCCTCTAGGATTCGGGAGCTGGCCTCCACATGGGTCTTGACCAATCCGTATTCCTGGGGCGTGAGCCGGCGGGGTCGGGCCAGGACCTCTACTGGCACGGCGATCTTGCCCACATCGTGGAGGATGCCGGCGAGGCGGAGTTCCTCCAGCTCCTGGGGGGCCAGTCCCATTTCCTGGCCTATGGCCACAGCATAATCGGTAACCTTCCGGGAGTGACCGTGGGTATAGGGGTCTTTGGCGTCCACAGCCGCCGCCAGGGCCTCTACGGTCTGGGTCAGGCTGCGCCGAAGTGCCTCGTTGAGCTGCTGCATCTCCGCCTCGGCCCGCTTGCGCTCGGTGATGTCCCTGATGTAGGCGGCTTCGGCCGGTTTTCCCTGGTAGATGGTGTAGGCGCCGGTAAGCTCCACGAGGACCTCGGTGCCGTCCTTTCTCACAATGGTCATCTCGTAAAGCCCTGGGACGCTTTCCCCCCGCATCTTCCTCCTGTGTCTCTGCCTGGAGGCATCGCGGTCCCTGGGGTGGACGAGGTCATGGAAGGGCATGCCGATGAGCTCCTCCCTGGCGTAGCCGGTAATGCGGCACCATTCCTCATTGACGAAGATATGAATCGGCAGTCCCTCCTCGTTGTCCTGGGCCAGGATGATGGCCTCACCTACCTGGGCGCCCAGCTCCACCATGGCGCGGTAGCGCTCCTCGGATTCTTTGAGTTGCTCCTCGGTTCGCTTGCGCTCAGAGGTGTCTCGAATGTAACCGACTATGGCTGGCTTGCCCTGGTAGGAGATGGGGGTGCCCGTGGCCTCGACGGGCACCTCCCCGCCATCTTTGGCCACGATGGAGATTTGGAAGCGGCCGGGAACATCCTCCCCCCGGAGCCGCCGTCGCACCCTGTCGGCCACGGCATCGCGGTAGCGGGGGTGGATGAGGTCGAGGTAAGATATTCCCTTAAGCTCCTCCCTGGTGTAGCCAGTTATCCTGGTCCATTCCTCGTTGACGAAGAGGTGGGCTGTTTCGACATCGTCGGTGTCCTGTAATAGGACAATGGCCTCCCCCATATGCCCACCGGCCTCCACCAGGGCCCGATAGCGCTCCTCGGATTCCTTTAGCTGCTGTTGTGCCTGCCGGCGCTCGCTGGCGTCTCGGAATATTTCCTGGATTATCGGCTTTCCTCCGACCAAGGCCACCGAGGAGATTATGTGGACGGGTTTTATCTTCCCCGACCCGGTTATCACCTCTGCCTCCTCATCAATAGCCCCTTTCAGTTCCACATGTTTCTTGAACAGCTCGGCATAGTATTCCGCCTTTTCCGGCGGATGGAGCATTGTTTGAGGGTGTCCTATGATCTCTCCCCTTCTTTTCTCCAGGAGGGCTTCCGCCGCTTTATTGCAGTTAGTGATAAGACCTGTATTGGGGTCTGCCCAGAAGATGGAATCATTTGCATTCTCGAAAGCCAGTCTGAATTCCTCCTCGCTCTTCCGCAGCGCTTCCCCCGCCCGCTTGCGCTCGGTGATATCCCGGATGATGCCCTGGTATCCCAGGATGCTCCCGTCATTGGCCCGCCGCACAGTGGCCGTGAGCAGGCAGTCCCTCTCTGTCCCATCTTTCTTGCGGAGCTTTACCTCGTAGTCCCTAACAGATCCCTTTTGCTCTATCTCCTGTTGAAACCTGGCCCGGTCAGCGGGATTGGCATATATCTGGCAAGCGTCCAGCCCCACCATCTCCTGTCTGGTATAGCCAAAGAGGTCCAGCGCAGATTGGTTGACGTCGACAAACTTGCCCTCTCGGGTGGTGATATAGATGGCGTCTCTGGACTCCTGAAAAAGGGTGCGGTATCTCTCCTCGCTCTGTCGCAGTGCCTCCTCCGCTTGCCTGCGCTCGGTCACGTCCTCCATATAATTTATCATTCTGCTAACCTTCCCGTCCTCCACGACGGGATGGAGCCAGCAACGGAACCTGCCGCCCACCACGGGATTGGGTCCCTCGAATTCGGTGGGTTTTCCTGTGACCACGCTTTGCTGCCAGGTGCAGCCATCGCAGAAGTGGCTCTGGCCCTGAAAGGCCTCGTAGCACTTGCTGCCCACCAGGGGCCGGTCGCCGAGCCACTGGCGGAGGGTATTGTTCGCCCGGAGCAGCGTTCCGCCCGTATCCATGATGCAGACGCCTAAGGCTATCCCGTTGAAGCTCTCTTCCCACTCCGCCTGGGCTTGTGCGGTTTCCTGATGAAGTCTGGCGTTGTCCACTGCTGCCCCTGCCCAGCGAGCCAGGGCCTGGCAAAGGGCTAGCTGCTCTGGGATACCCCATCACTTTCCAGGGCGACGTGCATAGCGCCCAATACCCCCGCACCACCCAGCAGGGGCAGGGCTATAATAGTCCTGCCCCCTATCACCCTGGCTAGGGCTGTCCGCTCCGGGACGAGTCCCCCCATGAATTCCCGGGGATCATGGCCCACCCATACCCGACCGTCCAGCACGGCGTCCATAGCCCGGGACTGACCCTTGCTGGCGGGAACCGTGCAGCCCATGAGTTTGCCGCCGAGCGCCCTTTGTGCCCTGTCTAGAAATCTGCCCCCGTGAGGGGAGGCCACCGCCTCCAGCCTGAAGGTTCCTCCGGCCCTGTCCAGCAGATAAAGGGAAGCGACATTGGCCCCCAAAATCCCCACCAAGATCTTGGGAATGGACTGAATGACCTCACCGGCTTGTAGGGAGTTCTGCATCAGGTCCATCGGGTTGAGGCCATTGACATCGAGGGCATGCCGGTGGTTGGCCATTGCTCCTGGTTTCGGCGCCATAGTGGGGTTCCCTCTCCGCATAGACTTCCCAAAACCCCGCCTGAAACAAAGTTGCCTTTGGGCAAATTCGCCCAAAGGCATCAGCTCAAAGTCGGCTTCGGCAGCCCGGCTATCTTGGCCCAGAGGGCTTTAGACCCGCAGCTTTGCGTCGCCGCCTTTCGGCGGTTTTGCCCTTTCGGTCTGTTATTATAAGTGGAACCATTATAGCAGGCGATTTGGCGAATTGTCAAGGGTACTTCAGTAACGTGGCTGGCCCACCTCGTGGCCAGAGCCCAACCTGTTCTCAGCTCATTTTGGGCTTAAAGATCAGGCACGGCTTGGCCTTCGCCGAGCGGGTGAAGCTGGTGACCTCCCTCGTGCTCCTGTACCGCCTCTCCAGCTCGTCGAGGGGGCCAGCGTCCAGGGCCACCATAGGGCAGGCATCGACGCAAGCGGGCTTTCTGCCCTCGGCCAGGCGGTCGAGGCAGAAATTGCATTTCTGCATTTTGGCGTTGGGCGCGGCGCCGAACTGGGGCGCATCGTAGAGACAGGCCTGTTTGCATAGATTGCATTTGTCTATGCCCAAGCAACTCTCCTGGTCCACCACCACTACCCCATCCTCGGCCCGTTTGGTGATAGCGGAGGCGGGACAGACTTCGGCGCAGGCGGGCTCTACACAGTGGGCGCAGGGCACGACCAAGAAGAAGACGCGGACATCGGGGTATTTGCCATCCTCCATGGTGCTCACCCTTATCCAGTCCACCCCCTCGTCCTGGATGTCGTGCCAGTCCTTGCAAGCAACCGCGCAGGTATGACAGCCGTGGCAGCGGGTCTGGTCGAAATAGAATCCCATCTGCATTGTTCTTGTCCTAGGCTCTCTGTACTTCAACCAGGCAGGAATTGTCGACATTGCTGCCGAGGGGGGATGGCTCAGAGCTGGTGAGGACATTGGGGTTGCCACCCCTATCTATGCCCTGCTCATCGGGATGGTAGTTGCCGCCCTCGGCCAGATGAACCACCCCGGGCATGATGCGCTCTGTGACCCAGGCGGGGGTCATCACCACGCCCCGGTCATTGAACACCTTCACCAAATCGCCATCCTTGATGCCCCTGGGCTGGGCGTCGACAGGGTTGATCCATAGCGCCTGGGGCTCCACTCGCCTTAGCCAGGGGAGATTATCATACTGAGCATGAACCCGGCGTCGGAAGTGGGTGCTGATGAACTGGAGGGGGTATCTCCGGGCCAGGGGCTGGTTCCAGTTCTCCTCAGCATCGAAGTATTTGGGGATAGGGGGTATCTTGGGGTCATTCATATCTGCCAGGGTCTGGGAGTAGATCTCTATCTTCCCGCTGGGGGTGGCAAAGGGATTGTTCTCCGGGTCCTCGATTTGAGCCTTGAAGGCGACGAAGGGCTCGGCGAGCTGTACCTTGTGGATGCCCTTCCTCTTGAACTCATCGTAGTCGGGGATGTCAGGCATCTCCGCTATCAGATGGCGCAGCCATTCCTCCTCGGTCTTATCGTTAAAGCCCTGGATGCCCAGTCTGGCGGCCAGTTCAGTGCATATCTCCAGGTCGGAGCGGGACTCGCCGAGGGGATCGATGGCCTTATTGGCATAGGCATAGTAAGGGGCGCCCAGCCAGGGGGCTGCGTAGTCCTCCCTTTCCATCCAGGTATTCACCGGCAGCAGGATATCGGCGAACTTGGCCGTGGCCGACATATACTGCTCATGAACTAGGACGAACTCCAGCTTCTTGAAGGCCTGGTGGCATTTATTGGTATCGGGCATCTGGTTGACGGGGTTACTGCCCAGGACCCACATCATCTTGATATCGGCGGGATGGCCCCCGGCCTTGCCTTGGATGATGGCCTCCCATATTTTGTAAGAAAGTATCCTGGCGCTGGAGTCACTCTGGCCGCCCCTTATCTTGAGGGTCTTGGGCCGGGGTGGGACAGCCAGGTCCACAGGGTTCTTGCCGGTGGGGAGCCGCCGCTCCAGCCACAGGCTGGGATAACCCCCTCCCAGCCGGTGGCATTGCCGCCGTGGATGCCCACATTGCCGGTCATGGTGGCCAGGGCAGCGGCCGCCCGATGAAACTGCTCCCCATAAGCGGTGCGGCCCGGCGCCCAGCCCGTGAGCAGGGCTGCCGGTTTGGAGGTGGCGTATTCCCTGGCCAGGCCCTCTATGGTGGTGGCGGGGACACCGGTTATGGCCTCGGCCCAGGCGGGCGTCTTCTCTATGCCATCCTCCCTGCCCAGGACATAGTCCTCATAGCGCTCAAAGCCCAGGCTGTAGGTGTTGATGAACTTCCTATCCTCCAGCCCATTCTTGAGGATGACATAGGCCATGGCGATGAGCATGGCGGTGTCGGTGCCGGGCCTGATGGGGATCCATTGCTGGGACAGGGCGGCTGCGGTATTGGAGAACCTGGGGTCAACGCAGACCACCCTGGCCCCGGCCTCCCTGGCCAATGCCAGGTGGAGGCTGGTGCCGCTGTCCCAGATACTGTCAGCAGGGTTCCAGCCCCAGAGGATGATGAGACGCGAGTTAAGGTGGTCCTCCCGGGAGTTTCCGGTGTTCATGTCTCCATAGGTTACCAGGGAAGACACTATGGCCCCCTGGTTGGAGATCATTCCCCAGGTGGTGGTACAGCCCCCCAGCATGTTCAGCAGCCTATAGGCACTTCTTCGGCCGTGGAGGGCGCCATTGCTGCCGCCCCCAAGGCCGAAGAAGAGGATGGCCGAATTGCCATAGGTATCTATGATCCGTCTCAGCTCGCGGGCCGTGGTATCCAGGGCCTCGTCCCAGGAGATGCGCTCAAATTTGCCCTGGCCCCGCTCGCCCACCCGTTTCATCGGATACCTGAGACGATCGGGGCTATAAAGCCACTGCCGGAAGGCCCGCCCCCGCAGACACCCCCGGTACCAGGGCTCCTCCTCATCCCCCCAGTTCTCGATCCGGGTGACCACCCCATCCTTGACATGTACCTTGAGGCGACATCTGCCCCCACAGTCGTGGATGCAGGTAGTAGCCACCACCTTGGTATCGCCTTGGCTCATACTTTGCCTCTGTTGACTCAGATGATTGGAGACAATTCTATAAGACCTCTATCAAGGAGTCAATATTTGAGCTTTCTGCTATAATCTGTAAGGCTGAATTCGTTGTCGATGGTTGGGGGAAGATGATGGAAAGGACCATCCGGATTAAAGCGGGCGAGGTGGAGCTGGAGGCGCGTCTCAACGATACCGACACGGCCACAGCCATCTGGGAGGCCCTGCCCTTCACCAGTCGCCTCAATACCTGGGGCGACGAGGTCTATTTCGCCATCCCGGTAAGGCTGGGGCTGGAGAGGGGTCAAGAGCTGGTGGAGGTGGGGGATTTGGGTTACTGGCCCAGTGGCTGCGCCTTCTGCATCTTTTTCGGCCCCACGCTCCTGAGCCGGGGCCGTGAGATCCGGCCGGCCAGCGCCGTCACCGTCTTCGGCAAGGTGGTGGGCGATGCCACAGTTCTCAAGGGCGTAAAGTCGGGCACAGAGGTCACCGTGAACAGAAAGACCGCTGCGGCGTGACCGGGGCTTGTCTTGCGGGCAATGCGCGATCGCTCTGAACCACAGGATAGATGGCTTGGCATCCGCCTGCTTTTTATCAGCTTTCTTTTCTATTTTGCCATGATGGTCTCCTATATCTTCATTCCCCTTTTTGCCCGGGACCTGGGGGCCTCCAACCTGGAGCTGGGGCTGGTGGGCGCCGCTTATGGAATCAGCTACTTCGCTTGCTCTCTGATCTTTGGCCGACAAGCGGATATCCACGGCCGGGTCAAGTTTATCGGGCTGGGGCTGGCTCTGGGCAGCGCCGCCTTTTTTGGACAATGCCTGGCCAATGGGCCAGTGAGCCTGATGCTGATCCGGGCCGGGGTGGGAGGCTGTCTGGGTATTTGCCTGGCGGCGCTCATGGCCTATGTCTATGAAATGGCGGGGCGGGTGGGTCGGTTTGTCTCCTTCGGCTCGCTGGGACTGCTCTGTGGCTGTATAGTCACCGCCTTTGTCCACTCCTACCATGACCTGTTTCTGGTAAGTGCCCTAGCCTTCGGCGTGGCCTTTGTTCTGGCGCTTACCCTGAGAGAGCACCGGCCCTGGCGTCAGGCTTTGCCTCCGGTCACCGGGGCGGTCTTCGTCCGGAACTGGGGGGTCTACATACCCTTTCTGTTGAGACACCTGAGCGCCCACAGCATCTGGATAATCTTCCCCCTGTTCATCAAGGGGTTGGGGGGGAGCAAGACCTGGATATCTATTTTGTTCGCCATCAACTTTGGCGGCCAGTTCCTGGCCATGCAGTTTATGGAGAGATTTAATGCCTTCGGTCTGTTCCGGGTGGGACTCCTCCTCTCGGCGCTGGTGTGCCTTGCCTATACCCTGGCAGGGAGTCATATTTACCTCATCCCGATCCAGGCCCTGCTGGCGGTGGCCTGGTCTTGTGCCTATGTGGGGGCCTTGGTTTTACTATTAAGGAGGAATGCGGAGAGGGCCACCGCGGCCGGCATCCTCTTTTCTGCCCAAAGCCTGGCTATGGGCATCGGGCCCTTTCTGGGCGGTGCTGTCTCCCAGCTCTGGGGCTTTCATCCCGTTATGTATCTGGCTTGTGGCCTGACCACGGTGGGTTTGGCCCTGTCTCAGATGGCCAGGTTCGTGGGGAGGGGGGGCGCCTGAATGGAGTTCAGGAGTTTCCGGGAAACGGCGAGGCTGCTCACCCCACCCCATTTTAGGCCCGAGTCCCAGGAGGTGGAGTATCGGGAAGACCCCTTGACCGGCTGGACCTGCATCATCAATATTCGGAGGGCCCGCAGGGTGAAGCAGGTTGAGGAGGTATCCTTTGACCTCTCGGATTACATCCAGGAGTCCCGGCGAAACTGCCCCTTCTGCCCGGGCAACCTGAAGCAAGGCACGCCCAAGTTTCCCTCTGCCATTTCCGAGACGGGCAGACTGGAGCGGGGCCAGGCCCTGGTCTTCCCCAACCTGTTCCCCTTCGCCAAACACCACGCCATAGCCACCTTCGACGATAGACATTACTTGGACTTGGATGAATTCGGCCAGGAGATGATCAGGGATAACCTCCTGGTCTGCGGCCAGTGGCTCCGGGCTGTCTACAGGGAGGACAGGGAAGCCAGGTATCCCATATATTTATGGAATCATATGCCCCCGGCTGCTGCCAGCATTGTCCATCCCCATGTTCAGGTATTGGCCAGGGGTCGGCCTACCCGGGGGCAGAGCCTGGTGCTGCAAAGGGGTCGAGAGTATTATGAAGAGCACGGCACCAATTACTGGGCGGACCTGATAAGGGAAGAGAGGAGGCTGGGCCACCGGTTCATCTATGAGGATGAACCGGTGGCCGTGGTGGCCAGCTTTGCCCCACGGGGCTTCCGAGAGGTCCAGATTATCTTCAAAGACATCAGCAGCTTCCTGGAGATGGGCGGTGGGGGGGTGGATGCCTTCGCCTTCTGTATCCGTCAGGTCCTGGGTTGCTACCGGCGGATGGGCGTGGGCAGCTTCAACCTGATCACCTTTTCCGGCCCCATTGGGGAGAAACTGGCATATTATTGCTTCCATGCCAGGATCATTTCCCGACCCTCCCCCCGGGGACTTTACAGCAGCGATACCGGGCCTATGGAGAGGTTACAGGACGAACCGGTTATAGAGACGTTGCCCGAGGATGTGGCCGGGCAGATGAGGAGGTGGTGGGGGAAATTTTAGCGGGGGCCATCTCCAGGCCCTTATTTAGTGCCCGCTTGTTGAATTCGAGGCGTTTCCGGTTTTTGGCCAGCATGTTATCCATCGCCGCATAGATGCTGGATGGGGAGACTACTGGGCGGCAACTTATCAGGGTGCCCAAAGCTATCAGGTTGGCTGCGGAATCGTCGCCCAGCTCGGCGGCCAGGTCATTGGCCGGCAGGTAGATAACCTGGATATCGTCTCGCTTCAGTTGCCGGGGGACCAGGGACTTGTTGACGATGAGCAGGCCGCCGGGCTTGATGGCGGGCTCGAATCTCTCCGTCCAGGCCAGGTTCATGGCGATGGCGGCGTGGGGCCTGACCACCACCATAGCGCCTATCCTTTCGTCGGAGATGATGATATTGCAATAGACGCTGCCCCCCCGCTTCTCCGCCCCGTAGGAGGGCATCCACACCACCTCCCGGTCCTCGAGCAGGGCAGCCTCGGCCAGGAGCCTGCCAGCAAAGAGCACCCCCTGTCCACCGGTACCGGCGATGGCAATCTCCTCATGCATGGCCCTTTACCTCTTTCAGCGCTTGAACTGCCTCGGTGACCTTATATTCGCCCAGGGGATACTGGGGAAGCATGTGCTCCACCAGCCAGTCCATTGCCTGCACTGGCTCCACCCCCCAACCCACGGGGCAGGGGGAGAGCACCTCCACCAGGGCCAGCCCCAACCCGGCCAATTGGGTCCTGAAGGCGAGTTCAATGGCCTGTTTCGCCCTGCGCACCTGGGCCGGGTTATAGATGGACACCCGGGCTATGTAGGCTGGCCCCTCCAGGGTGGATAGCATCTCGCAGACCTTGATGGGATAGCCGGCCAGGGCCGGGTTGCGGCCGCCGGGGGTGGAGGTGGAATGCATCCCCACCAAGGTAGTGGGGGCCATCTGCCCCCCCGTCATGCCATAAATGGCATTGTTGATGAAGAACACGGTGATATTCTCGCCCCGGGCGCAGGCATGGACTATCTCGGCAGTGCCGATGGCGGCCAGGTCGCCATCCCCTTGATAGGTGAAGGGGATGAGGTCGGGACGACACCGCTTGATGCCGCTGGCCGAGGCCGGGGCACGGCCGTGGGAAGACTCCAAGCCATCGAACTTGAAGTAAAGGTAGTTAATGGCAGAGCAGCCCACGGAGGCGACGCATACCGTTCTGTCGGCTATTCCCAGCTTGTCCACCACCTCGGCGATGAGTCGGTGGACGATGCCATGACCGCAGCCGGGACAATAATGTAAAGGGACATCCTCTAAGGATTGGGGGGCGGCGAACAGGATGGTGTCTGATTTTGCAGCCTTTGTCTGAGCCATGTCACCGGCCAATGGGCTATCTTGCCATCTTCCGGATGGCTTCCAGGATCTCCTCCGCGCTCAAGCGCACGCCGGCCAGGCGGTTGACCAGCTCCACCCGGTGGTTTGGGCCCACAGCCCACCTCACATCCTCCACAAGCTGGCCGAAGCTGAGCTCCGCCACCAGGAAGTCGTCTACCCTTTGAGCCAGGTCTGATAAAGCCTGGTAGGGGAAGGGGAAGAGGCTGATGGGCCGCAACAGCCCCACCCGCAGCCCCTCCTGGCGGGCCATGTGCACCGCGGTCATGGCGGAACGGCTGGCGCTGCCGTAGGCCACTATCGCCATAGAGGCATCGTCCAGGTCGAGGCTCTCGTAGCGCACTTCATTCTGGCGCATCATCTCGAACTTTTGGACTAAGGCCTGCATCCGGGGCTCCAGGTCGGCGGGCTCCAGCTCCAGGGAGTTGAGCACATTTTTGGGACGGCCTCGGGCCCCGGTGATGGCCCAGGGTTTGCCGGGTAGCTCGGCCACCGGCTCCCTCATGGCCACGGGCTCCATCGCCTGACCCAGGAAGCCATCGGCCAGGACCACCACGGGGTTGCGGTACTTGTCGGCCAGCTCGAAGGCCAGCATGGTGAGGTCCATCATTTCCTGGGCTGAGGCTGGGGCCAGGGTGAGCACCCGATAATCGCCGTGGCCGCCGCCCTTGGTAGCCTGAAAGTAGTCGCCCTGGGCTCCGCCGATGCTGCCCAGGCCGGGGCCGGCCCGCATCACATCTACTATGACTGCGGGCAACTCCATTCCAGCCATGTAGGATATGCCCTCCTGCTGGAGGCTGAATCCGGGGCCGGAGGTGGAGGTCATGGCCCTGAATCCGGCAGCGGAAGCCCCCAGCACCATGTTTATGGCGCTGAGCTCGCTTTCCGTCTGCACAAATATCCGCCCCAATGGGGGCAGCCGCCTGGACATATGCTCCAGGAGGTCATTTTGGGGGGTGATGGGGTAGCCGAAGAAGGCATGACACCCGGCCAGGATAGCTCCTTCGGCGGCGGCGATATTGCCGGACATCAGAACCCTTTTTGCCATAAAATCAACTCCCGGTGGCTAGGGTGCCACCTTGGCATGACGGTATACGCCGATGGCTATGTCGGGACACATCAGGGCACAGGCCGTGCACCCGGTGCACTCCCCAGCCTTTTCCTCGATAACGGTTGCCGGGGTGTATCCCTTCTGGTTGAAGCGCTCTGCTTGGCCAATGACCTTCTGGGGGCAGAAAAAGATGCAAAGGCCGCAGCCCTTGCACCTCTCACTGTCGATGGTAATATACGCCGTGTGGCGCCGTTGGGACACCAGCTATATCTCCGATGGTTCTATTCTAACCCATAATCCAGCCCCCGGTCAAGCCTGGGGCAGCCACCGGGCTCAAGGCGAATCGCTAGCTGGCACAGAATTGACAATCCTGTTCGTTTGAACTAAAGTTTGGCCAGTCAGGCAGCTATCGCCGGAGGGGGACAGCCATGGCCAAGCGGCGTGTAAAGTTTACCTTCCCGCCCCACCTCATTACCGAGCCCGTTATCTACAACCTGGGGAAGCAGTTCGGGGTGGTAACCAATATCTTCGGCGCTAAGGTCACTAAGGAATTCGGCTGGGTGGTCCTGGAGCTGGAGGGGACGGAGGCGGACATCCAGCGGGGGATTGACTGGGCCATCGCTCAGGGCGTGCAAGTGGAGCCGGTGGAGTCACAGGTTTAGCTATAGCCTGTCATCGGCTGGCATCTCCCCCGCCCTGTAGCTGGCGACGGCTCTGGCGATGGCGGCGACATGTTCGGGCGTGGTGCCACAGCATCCCCCTACAATCCTGGCACCCAGTCTCAAGGACTCGAGCGTCCACCGGGCCATTTGCTGGGGGGTGACCCGATAAGTGGCGGCGCCCGTCTCAAAGCTGGGGAGGCCGGCATTGGGCTTGCACCACAGGGGCAGGCGGCCCTGAAGGGCTTGGGCCATCTCCTTGACCACCTCTGCCGACTCTTCCAGAGAGTGGCCGCAATTGAGGCCAATGGCCGCCAGCCCCGCCCCGTCCAGCCCTTGGATAACATCCCTGGGGCGAAGGCCCATCAGGGTGCGGGTGCCCTGGTCGAAGCTGAAGCTGCATACTATAGGCAGGGCGGTTGCCCGCCTGGCCCCTTCGATAGCAGCCTGAGCCTCCCTGAGGTCGAACATGGTCTCGGCGAGGAGGAAGTCCACACCCCCCTCGGCCAAGGCTGCGGCCTGCTCGGCGAAGCCGTTGGTGGCCTCCTCGGGGGAGAGGGGGCCCAGGGGGTGCAGGAGCTGCCCGATGGGCCCCATGGAGCCGGCCACCAGCACCCTTTTGCCCGATTCGGCCACAGCCTCCAGGGCCAGTTGGGCAGCTCGACGGTTAAGCTCGGCTGCCCCGTAGGGGCTGTCCTTCAGCCGCAGGGGGCTGCCGCCGAAGCTATTGGTCAGGATGATCTGGGCGCCAGCCTCTATGAAGCGGTGGTGCAGGGTCTTCACCTTATGGGGCTGGGCAAATACCCAGTCCTCAGGGCGACGGCCGGGCTCCAGCCCCATGAGCTGGTAATTCGTCCCTGTGGCACCATCGGCTACCAGTACCCGGGCCGCCTTCAGGCACTCGATAAGGCTAGAGGGGCTATCGCTTTTCAAGGCTGCGCAGGTAGTCGAGATAGAACTGGAAATTCTCCAGGGGCACATTCTCCGGGATGAGGTGGTCAATCCCCGGGAAATAGCCCCCCTGGGAGATGAGGAAGGGCACCTTCTTGTCGATCTCCTCCTTGATGGCCTCCTTATCCTTGGCCAGGGCTCGTTTATCGATGTTCCCCCAGAGGATACACTGGTGGCCGAACTTCTTTCTGACCTCCACGGCGTCCATCCCGGCCTGGACCTCCAGGGGGTACATGCCGTTGACACCGCATTCTATCCATAACGGGATGAGCTCGGTGATATCGCCATCGGAGTCCACGAAGACGATGTCCACGCCGTGGCTGCGGAGGAGGTCGGTGACCTTTTTATAGTGGGGCATGAGGAACTCCCGGAACATCTGGGGGGAGATCATGGGTCCGCCCTTCCAGGCCATATCCTCCCAAAAGACGCCGAATTCTATCTGGATGTCCTTGAGGGCCCGGTGGATGATCTCGGTGGAGAAGTATTCCATATGGGCCATCATGTCCTCGACGAGCTTGGGGTCGTCGTAGAACATATAGAGAAGCCGCTCCGGCCCCATCCACTCCCGGAGCAGGCCGAAGAAGCTGCCCACCTCCATACCCACAGGGTAGTCGCGGTTGCTCAGCTTTTGGGCATAGGCGTCCCAGTCCTTGACCAGCCACCTCTCCGGGTGGTGGGGGTCGAGTCGCTTTTTGTATTGGTCCCAGTCCTGTCTGGTCTTGACCGGGTAGTCCAGCCACTGGGGCATCTTCTGGGGGTTGTCCTTGAATTCTCGGATGGTGACCCCTGCCTCGTTGATGCGGACCCTGCTTCTGTGGTCCTCCTCGAGCACCCTGGATTCGAACCTGGGGCGGACCGGGGGGATGATTGGCGGGCCATCGGAGGGGCCCAGGCCGAGGACCGATGCCTCCACATGTACCATGCCGATGCGGTCCAGGCCAAAGTACTTGTAGCGAGCTACGTTATTGGTCAAGATCTCCGCAGGCGCCCCTTCTGCCACCCAGCGCTCCATGGTCTTGTACCAGACGGGATGGGTGTAGGGCGATAGATAGAGGGCATTGGGCAGCTCGAAGCGGGCGATCCTCAGAAAACGCTCTCGGGTTGTCAACCGCGTCCTCCCTTGGCCACTGTGGTTTAGCCCCTTACAAACCTCTGGCCAGCCCACAGCCTGGAAGCAGTCCTTCTGAGCATGGCTTACCGGGGTGACGATTTTGCGCCAGCTCAAAGGGCATAGCGGCTGTATCTTATCATTGATTCCCCCTGGGGACAAGTCACCCTGTTCCAAATTGGCCGTGGTTTGATTGCCCGCTTGTCAGTATCTGGTCAATTTTGTATGATGACCTGCTGGGGGCTTAACCAGGCTAGGAGGTCGGCACCGTGAAGATGGAGCGAATTTCGGAAGTTGGGGTGGCGGTGCGGAACCTGGAGGCCACCACCAGACTATACACTCAGGTATTGGGGGCCACAGCCTCGGAGATCATGCCCGTGGACCAGTATGGCAATCGGGCCAGGGTGTGCCGCATCGGCAGCACGGACTTCCGGCTCATGGAGCCGGCCACCGAGGCCAGCCCCCTGGCTCAGATGGTGGCCAGACGCGGCGATTGCCTGCACCATGTGGGCTTCCAAGTGCCCGATGTGGAGGAGGCCATAGACTGGATGAAGCGAAACCAGGTCAGGATGATCGACGAGGCCCCCAGGGCTGAGGACGGTGTCAGGTTTGCCTTCATCCACCCCGAGCCCTTCAATAATGTGATGTACAAATTGATAGAGGGCTCATATGACCTGAAATATATCCCCGAGCCCGCTGAGCCAAGGGACATCCCCGGTCGGGTGCGGATGGAGCGGGTTCTGGAGGTGGGGGTGAACGTGCTAGACCTGGAGGCCGCCACCAGCCTTATCACCCGGGTTTTTGGCACCAAGCCCACCCCGGTGATAACCATCGATATGTATGATATGTTGATCACCATGAACCGCATCGGGGATATCGATATCGAGCTTATGGCCTCTATAACTGAGGATGGGGTCATCGCCCGCTCCATCGCCAAGATCGGCGAGGGCATGAGCCATATCGCCTTCCTGGTAGCCAACATGGATGAGGCCCTGGCCTGGATGAAGCGGAACCATATCAGGCTCATCGACGAGACGCCCAGGCACTTGGAAAATCTCAGGGTGGCCTTTGTACATCCGGAGGGCTTCAACGGCGTGATGTTTGAGCTCATCGAGGGGTTGCACCCCTGGTTTGACCACTAACTGGATGGCCTGCCGTCTTCTGGCGGTCATTCCCTGAGGTGGCAGGTATCGTTGAGGCAGAGGAGGATCGCCCCTTCGGGGTGAAGCTCTATCTGGGAGAGGGAGCCCAGGTCCAGGCGGATACGCCACCACTGAGCCCGTTCCAGCCCCAGCAGGTGACAGATGATGACCCGCAGCGAGCCGCTGTGGGCCACCACCAGCAGCCTCCCATTGGGGTGATCGCCCAGTCGGCTGAGGAAGCCCATGACCCGTCTGGCGAAGCCATTGACATCATCGCCCCCGGGGAAGGCCATCCCCAGGCTTGCGCTCAGGGATAGCTGCTTGGCCTGGGGGTAGCGTTCTCGGACCTCCTCGAAGGTCAGCCCCTCAAGCTCCCCGAAGTCGATCTCCCCCAGCTCGGGGGCAACTGCCAGCGGCAGACCGTGGGCCGAGTTGATGATTTGTGCGGTATGGTGGGCCCGCTTCAGATGGCTGGTGTAGATGGCGTCCAGCCTTTCCCCGGCCAGGCGGTCGCGGAGGTCCTGGGCCTGCCTGATGCCCAAAGGGCTCAACTCCATATCGGTGCGCCCCCAGTAACGCTGGGCACTGCTCAGCTCGGTCTCGCCATGTCTTACCAGAAATAGGCGAATTGGCATGGTTGTCTGTGGGGATGATATTCCATTTAGTGGCGAGTTGCAATAGGGGCAAGGGGGAGTTTGCTTCTGGACGCTGCTTTTGCTAACATACGGGTATGAGGATAGGCGCTTTCGATTTAAAGGAGCCCCTGCCCCAGCTCAGGGAGCCCCATGCTTTGGCCAGGCTTCGGCCCTGGGTGGATGTGGGCAGTGTGGGCAGTTTGGCCCTGGCCCGATTGGCGGAGCATCTCCACATCCAGGAGTTGGGCAGCCTGGCCCGGCCGGGGAATTTCTTCGATTTCACCCGATATCGCCCCACCCTGTACTATGCCCAGGGCCGCCGCCAGGTATCTATACCCAATACCTTTATCGGTTGGGCTAAGGGATTGGGGGACCACGACTTCATATTCTTTCATCTATTAGAACCTCACATGATGGGGGAATTATATTCGGAGTCGGTGTTGAAGGTCATGGAGAGGCTGGGGGTGAGGAGGTATTGCCTGCTGGGTGCCATATACGATATGGTGCCCCATACCAGGCCGCTTCTGATCAGTGGCAGCGCCATTGGGGTGGAGGCTCAGCGGGCCTTGGAGAGGCTGGGCATAAAGCCCAGCGGTTACCAGGGCCCCACTACCATCGCCATCCTCATCTCTCAACAGGCGCCGCAGCGGGGCATAGAGACCATGACCACTATAGTGCACCTGCCCCAGTATGCCCAGTCGGAGGAGGACCATGCTGGGGAATTATGCCTGCTGGAGTTCTTGAGCTCCCTCTATGGGTTCTCCCTCGACCTGGAGCGGGTCAGGGAAAAGGCCCAAAGGCAATATAATGAGATAAGCCTGGCCGTCGAGCGAGATCCTCGTTTTAGGGAAATGGTGAGCCAGCTGGAGAACTACTACGATGCCCGGGCCAGCAAGGCGCCGGTGGCCCCGCAGACGCCCAGGCTATCCCCTGAGATCGAGCAATTCCTCCGCGAGATCGATAAGCGCTTTGGGCAGGGTTCATAGCGGCCTATAGCTGGTTGCCCTGGAAGTCGAGGGCCTGGCGAAGCTGTTGGATGAAGCCCTGTTGCTCGGAGGGGTCTCCGGTTTCCATCAGCTGAATGAGTCGGCTGCCCACGATGACGCCGTCGGCCACCTGGGCCACCCTTTTGGCCTGTTCCGGGCCGGCGATGCCGAAGCCAACGCATAGGGGAAGACTGGACTGGGCCCTCACCCTGCTCACAAATGCCTCCAGCCCCGGGGGCAGGCGGTCTCTGGGCCCAGTGACGCCGGTGAGGGATACCAGATAGATAAACCCTCGCGACCTTTGGGCGACCTGCTGGATGCGCTCCGGACGGCTGGTGGGGGCCAGCAGATAGACTAGGTCCAGCCCATAGTTCCGGGTGGCCGTCTCTAGCTCCTGGCCCTCCTCGGGGGGCAAGTCGGGGATGATGAGGCCATCCACCCCGGAGCGGGCCGATGCTTGGCAGAAGGCGTCCACCCCGAAGCTGAGCACTGGATTGTAGTAGGTCATAAATAGCAAAGGTATGGTCATCTGGGAGCGCAATTCCGCGGCCAGCTCCAGGCACAGCTTGGGGGTTATGCCCCTCTCCAGGGCGGTGAAACTGGCCTGTTGAATGGTGGCGCCATCAGCCAGGGGGTCGGAGAAGGGGATGCCCAGCTCCACCCCATCGCAGCCCCACCCCTCCAGGGCGGGCACTATCTCCAGGGTGGCCTCCACCGAGGGGTAGCCTACAGTCACATAGGCGATGAGGGCCTTGCGGCGGAAGGCTGCCGCCAGCCGGCTCATAGCCCCTCCCTCAGGGCCTCGGCCACGGTGTTGATGTCCTTATCGCCCCGCCCCGAGAGGTTGATAAGGATGAATTGCTCCGGGGAGAGCTGGGGTGCCAGCTGGGCGGCGTGGTAGATGGCATGGGCGGGCTCCAGGGCGGGGATGATGCCCTCGGTGGCGCACAGGAGCTGGAAGCCGTCCAGGGCCTCTCGGTCGGTGACGGCTACATAGCTGGCCCGGCCGGTCTCCCGATAATAGCAGTGCTCCGGCCCCACCCCGGGGTAGTCGAGCCCGGCGGCGATGCTGTGGGTGAGGCTGATCTGGCCCTGTTCGTCCTGTAACAGATATGATTTGGTGCCGTGGAGCACCCCCACACGCCCCCGGGCCAGGGAGGCGGAGTGCTGCCCGGTGTCCAGCCCCTTTCCGGCTGCCTCCACCCCGATGAGCTGGACCTGGGGGTCATCGACGAAGGGGTGGAAGATGCCTATGGCGTTGCTGCCCCCGCCCACGCAGGCGATGATATAATCGGGAAGGCGCCCGTAGGCGGCCAGCATCTGGTCTCGGCTCTCTTTACCCACGATGGCCTGGAAGTCGCGCACCATCCTCGGGTAGGGGTGGGGGCCAACGCAGGAGCCTAGCAAGTAATGGGTATCCTCGACATTGGTCACCCAGTCGCGGATGGCCTCGGTGATGGCCTCTTTGAGGGTGCGGCTGCCCGCCGAGACCGGGCGCACCTCTGCCCCCAAGAGCCTCATCCGAAACACATTGAGGGACTGCCGTCTCATATCCTCCTCACCCATATAGACGATGGCCTTCAGCCCCAGCTTGGCGCAGACTGCGGCGGTGGCCACCCCGTGCTGGCCGGCGCCGGTCTCGGCCACAACCCTCTTTTTGCCCATATGGAGGGCGAGGAGCCCCTGCCCCAGGGCATTGTTTATCTTATGGGCGCCGGTGTGGGCCAGGTCCTCCCGTTTGAGCAGTATCCTGGCCCCGCCCAATTGAGCCGAGAGCTTTTGGGCGGGATAGAGGGGGGTGGGGCGGCCGATATAGTCCCGACACAGCCTCTCGAATTCTGCCCAAAAGGCCGGGTCGGCGGCGGCTGTCTCATAGGCCCGGCTCAGCTCCTCGAGGGCGCCCATAAGGACCTCGGGGACGTAGCGGCCCCCGAACTCCCCGAAATAGCCTCGCTGGTCAGGTAGCTCCATACCTGCCATCATCCCCCCTTCGCCGCCCGGATAAAGGCACCAAGCTTGTGGTGATCCTTGCGACCCGGCCGTGACTCCACCCCGCTGGAGACATCCACTCCGTAGGGCCGGACCGTCTCTATTGCCTGACGCACATTGTCTGGGGTTAAGCCCCCAGAGAGGATGACTCGCCCCTGGCGGGCGGCCTGGCGGGCCAGCCCCCAGTCGAAGCCCTGTCCTGAGCCCGGTTTGGGGCCGTCTAACAGATAGGCGGCGACCCGGTAGTGGGGCATCTGGCTCAAAAAGGAGGCATCCTCTACTCGAAAGGCTTTGATGACCTTGGGCCATAGGGCCTGGCAGTATTCCGGCGTCTCCGAGCCATGAAGCTGGGCCAGGTCCAGGTGACAACTTGACATAATATCTTGGACCCTGTCCAGTTCGCTGTCCCTGAAGACCCCCACCTTGACCAGGAAAGGGGGTAGCTGGGCCACAATTTGGCGGACCTGTTCCGGGGTCACCCGCCTGGGGCTGGGGGCAAAGACGAATCCCAGGGCATCGGCGCCCAGCTCCGCCGCCGCCAGGGCATCCTCCAGATTGGTTAGGCCGCAGATTTTGACCCTTACCATGCCTCTACTAGCTCCCTCACCTTGGCCTCGGGGTCTGGGCTTCTCACCAGGGCCTCGCCCACCAGGATGGCATGGACGTGGGCTGACCTCAGGGCCTGCACATCTTCTGGGGTGGATATGCCGCTCTCGCTGACCACAATGGTTTCCTGGGGGAGGAGGGGGCGCAACCTGAGCGTGGTGGCCAAAGAGACGGTGAAATCGGCCAGATCCCGATTGTTGATGCCGATGAGCCGGGCACCGGCGGCCAGCGCCCTCTTGACCTCTGCCTCGCTGTGCACCTCCACCAGCGCTGCCATGCCCAGCTCTCGGCTTAGCTGTTCCAATGCCCTCAGCTCGTCATCGGCGAGGATGGCGGCGATGAGGAGCACGGCATCGGCCCCATAGGCCCGGGCCTCGTATACCTGATAGGCATCGAGGGTGAAGTCCTTGCGCAGCACGGGCAGCCCTGTAACCTGTCGGGCCAGGGCCAGGTCGTCCAAGCTCCCCTTGAAGTAGTCGGGCTCAGTGAGCACGGAGAGGGCGCTGGCCCCACCCCGGGCATAGGCCTGGGCCAGGGAGGCAACATCCAGGTCAGCTTTGATGTCCCCCAGAGAGGGGGAGGCCCTTTTGAGTTCGGCGATGAGGTGAAGACCGCCATTTGTTATAGCTGACTCAAAATCCCTGGGTGGCGGCGCCGCTTCGGCCCTGAGCCTCAGCCCTTTCAGGGGTGTCTGCCTCTGGCAAACTGCCAGGCGGCGGCGGGTGGAGGCCACTATCTCATCCAGGATCATCCCTCTTCGCCCCTCAGGCTCTGACTCAGTTCCACCAGCTGCCTCAATTTCTGGGAGGCAGCGCCGGTGTCAATGGCCTGGGCGGCCAGGGTTAGGCCGCTTTCCAGGTCTTCGGCCTTGCCCGCCGCCGCCAGGGCGGCGGCGGCGTTGAGCACCACTATGTCCCGCTGGGGTCCCTTTTCCCCCTGGAGCAGCCTCATGGTTATATCGGCGTTGTGCTCCACGGAACCACCCCTGAGCTGGTCGAGGCTGGCCCGGGGCAGCCCTAGCTGCACCGGGTCCAGCTCGTAGCTTTTCAGTTGCCCACCGTCCATCTCTGCAACCAGGTTGGGGCCGGTGGTGGAAAGCTCATCGAGCCCGTCAGCCCCGTGCACCACCAGGGCGTGCCTGGTGCCCAACAACCCCAGCACCCGGGCCAGGGTCTGAGCCAGGCGGGGCTCATAGACGCCCAACAATTGCACCGAGGCCGAGGCCGGGTTGGTAAGGGGCCCCAGGATGTTGAAGATGGTGCGCATCCCTATCTCTTGGCGGACGGGCGCGGCATGCTTCATAGCCGGGTGGAAACGGGGGGCGAACAGGAAGCCGATGCCCAGCTCGTCGAGGCACCGGGCCACCCCCCGCGGCCCCAGGTCTATAGCCACCCCCAAAGCTGCCAGGAGATCGGCACTGCCGCAGCGGCTGGACACGGAGCGATTGCCATGCTTGGCCACCGGCACCCCAGCGGCGGCCACCACCAGGGCAGCTATGGTGGAGACGTTGAAAGTGCCGCTGCCGTCGCCACCGGTGCCGCAGGTATCCAGGAGTTCCTCCTTTCGGCTGGGTGTGACCGGTATAGCACTGGCCCTCATCGCCCGGGCGCAGCCGGCTATCTCCTCAGCCGTCTCCCCCTTCATGCGCAGGGCGGTGACGAAGGCGCTTATCTGGCTGGGCGTGGCCTCCCCCCGCATTATCTCCCCCATTACCGCCTCGGCCTCCGCCTGGGCGAGGTTCTCATAGGCCACTAATTTGGCTATGGCCTCTCGGATCATGGCTACCTCCCTGAAGTCGCTCTGGGTCGGGCCTGCTCGGCGGCCAGCACCGCCTTCTCCAGGACCTCGATCTTCTTCAGGCTCTCCGCATATTCCCGTTCCGGCACGGAATCGGCCACGATGCCGGCACCCCCCTGAAGATAAACGGAGTTGTCCTTCATCACAATGGTGCGGATGGTGATGCAGGTGTCCATATTGCCAGTATAGCTGAAGTAGCCCACCGCCCCGGCATAGGGCCCCCGCTTTACGCCCTCTAGCTCGTCGATGATTTGCATGGCCCGAATCTTAGGCGCCCCGCTCACCGTCCCCGCCGGGAAGGCGGAGCGGAGCAGGTCGAAGGCATCCCGGCCCTCTTTGAGCTCCCCCTCCACCGAGGAGACGATATGAATGACGTGGGAATATTTCTCGATGTCCATATAAAGGGGCACCTTGACTGTGCCGAAGCGACACACCCGCCCTAAATCGTTGCGGCCCAAATCCACCAGCATCACATGCTCGGCCCGTTCCTTGGGATCAGCCAGCAGATTGGCGGCGAGCCTTTTATCGTCTTCCTCACTGCTGCCGCGGGGCCGGGTGCCGGCGATGGGCCTAGTCTCAGCCTTGCCCTCCTCCAGCTTGACCAGCATCTCCGGGGAGGAGCCGATGAGCTGGAGGGGGCCGAACTCCAGGTAGAACATATAGGGTGAGGGGTTCAGGGCGCGCAGCGCCCGGTAGATGGCGAAGGGCTGGGCCGATGTGTTGCGGCGCAGCCTCTGGGAGAGCACGACCTGGAAGGCGTCGCCGGCCAGGATGTATTCCTTGGCCCGGGCCACCGCCCGGCAGAACTCCTTCTTGGTGAAGTTGGACTCCAGGGCCGAGGCTTCCCCGGGGAGGGACGTTGGCTGGTCTGGGGGCTCTGTGGGCAGGGGTCTATCCAGAGCGGATATGATTTCCTCTATCCTGTCCACAGCCGCGGCGTAAGTGCTCTCATCATCGCCCTGGGCTGGGGCCAGGGTTACCACCTTCATCCTTTGCTGGACATGGTCGAAGATGACCACGGTATCGCTGAAGAGGAAGCAGCAGTCGGGCAGGCCCAGCTCATCGGGGGGAGGGTCAGGCAACTCCTCGAAGTAGCGCACCATATCGTAGGCCAGGTAGCCCACAGCGCCGCCGAAGAATCGGGGCAGCCCCGGGGTTCGGACTACGCTGTGTTGGCCGAGCATCTGTCGCACGAGGTGAAGCGGGTCTTGCCCCGGCCCGAGGGATATTCGCTCTAAGCCACCGCTCTGATTGAGGATGGTGGCCTGTCCGGAGGAGGACTCCAGGAGCGAAAAGGGGCGGGTGCCGATGAAGGAGTAGCGGCCGAGCTGTTCCCCCCGCTCCACGCTCTCCAGCAGGAAGGCAGGTGACCCCCCCTGGAGCTTGAGGAACACCGATACCGGTGTCTCCAGGTCGGCGGAGAGCTCCCGATACACGGGCACCATCGCCCCTGGCCCTCGGAGCCGTTTAAAGCTTTCCAGATCCGGTATATACACCCCAGTTTACCGCCCACATAAACAGAAACCCCGTCCCTTAAGGGACGGGGTCGATTCCGCGGTGCCACCCTTATTGATTGCTACAGGTATAAAACAGGGCAATCCACTCTTCTCAGGTACGGAGACAAGATGCCTTGCTCGATACCCTAGGCTCTGCTAACGGTGCCCCTCCGTCAAAGCCTACTCGGCGCGCCCTCTGGCCAAGTCTGGGACGGCCTTTGGGTTTGCAGCTCCCGAGTCCATTCACCCTCTGCGCCAGCACCGGGCTTCCACCTGCCCCCGGCTCTCTGAGCCTCGCTGGAGGGCTACTAGTCTCGTTCTCAGCCTTTTAATCTATTAAATTGTTCAATTAATTATTATACCATACTCTGAACATCAATGTCAATAAATCGAATCTATCGGTTCTATTGCATTGAGGGGTATTATAACTTATCAGTGATACACTTCGACACGGAGGGTATTTATGGCAAGGATATTGAAGGTATTAGGCAACAATTACGCATCCATTGGCCTTTTGGGGGCAGGCATTGTGATTACTTCTTACTTTGAATATTTGCTTCCATTCGGTTGGTTCCTAATCGCAGTCTGCATTTTGGGACTCATATATCGTTATCGTGATAGGGTGCTTGGTTGCCCAACAAGAAAATTGTTGATTGTAATCCCAGAACGGATAGCGATGAAAATAAGTTCAATAGAGCTATTTGCCAATGAGCTAAATATGGAAAACCCTAAAACTAGTACCTTCTTGGCAGAAAGGGAAGGTTATTATGGACTAGCAATTGAGTTAGACCTAGTTGTTACAACTCCACCTTTAAAAGTAACTCAATTGCAACTGTGCATAGGGAAAGAGATAATAAACCCTATTTCTCCATTTCTACCGCTGAAGATTAAGCGAAAAAGGGAACGACATACATTCAGATATGAAGTATCCTATGCCATTGCGGAAGGTAGCCTTGATTTTGTTTGGGAAAAGACGTGTTTATGCGCTATAATAAGGGGCCAAAAGGGCAAATTCTATTTGAAAAAATTGCCATTCCCCTCATCCTAATTTATCCTGTAGCCATCCTGGGGAGGGGCTATAAGGATGGGAAAAGGACTGGGCAAAGGATGCGATTTTGAGGGAGATACATCTTTTATATTCTCGCTGGATGCTTATCTCGATACTCTCTATGGCTGAAGCCTAGATGCAAGAGAACAATCTATCAGGGGGAATCCTGGCTTGACTATCGGGCTCGGGGCCCCGAAAATGTAGGCGGGGTTAGCGGTCAGCCTTAGCAGTTAGTAAAGGAGGTTAGCGGTCAGCCTTAGCAGTTAGTAAAGGAGGTTTTCTGAAAGTGGTGACCAAGATCGTGAAGAGCACTTGCCTGGGATGCATTTCAAGCTGCGGGGTTATTTGCGAGGTTGAAGACAACAGGATTGTGAAGATGAAGGGTGACCCAGAGCACCGCCTTACTCGAGGATATATTTGTCCCAGAGGCTCGGCCACCGAGGAGATCAGGTCACACCCCGAGCGTTTGCGCTATCCTTTGAGAAGGGCAGGCAATAAGGGGGAAGGCAAGTGGAAGCGGATCTCCTGGGATGAAGCCATAGACGAAATAGCGGGCAGGCTCTCCGAGGTCAAGGCGAAGTACGGTGCGGAGTCGTTCGTCCTCAATATCGGATTTGTGGGGGTTCTTTCGGGGCTTGACCCCGATATAGGCCGGTTCTTGCATTTGTTCGGTTCGCCCAATCGATTTGTGGTCTTGCATATCTGTGCCATGCCAGCCCATGTGGCGGGGATATATACCTGCGGATTCTCCCTCTTATCTGGTGTGGACTTCAGGAACTCCAGGTGCATAATGATATGGGGAGCAGATATGGATGTCGCCTGGCGCGGGCTTTATCACGCCGATATTCAGGAAGCGGTGCGTGGTGGAGCGAAGCTGATCGTGATCGACCCCAGGCAGACCCCATTGGCAGCAAAGGCAGATGAATGGCTACAGGTGAGGCCGGGGACCGACTGCGCCCTGGCCCTGGGAATGCTCAACGTGATCATCAATGAAGGCCTATATGACCGGGAGTTCGTGGAAAAGTGGACCTTTGGCTTTGATAGATTGCGGCAGCACGTCCAGCAATATCCCCCGCAGAGGGTGGCTGAAATCACCTGGGTCCCGGAAGCAAGCATAAGGCAGGCGGCTCGCCTCTATGCGCAGAATAGGCCTGCCTGCATCGGCTCGGGGGCCGGAGGGGTAACCCATAACACCAATGCCTTTCAAGCCCACCGAGCTATCTCTCTCCTGCCGGCGATAACGGGTAACCTGGATGTACCTGGCGGTCATGTAAGCTATATACCCCTCCTTCGGGAAAGGGGGACCATGGCTGCCCAGTATGACCGCCCCTTTGGCAAGCTGAGCGCGGAGCAGATAGGGAAGCGGCTGGGGGTGGGCGCCTTCGGGGTGTTAATGCACCAGGGCTATTTTATTGCCCATCCCTCCGGAGTATGGCCGGCTATAACGGAGGGCAAGCCCTATCCTGTTAAAGCTATGCTGGGGATAGCAGCCAACCCAGTTGTTTCCGCCGAGGATGCCAAAATCGTCAGGGAGGCGCTGCTGAAGCTGGATTTCTTTGCCGTCTCGGATCTCTTTATGACCCCCACTGCTGAGGTCGCTGATATCGTGCTTCCGGCGGCGCACTGGTCAGAGAGGGATGAGATCGTAGACGCCTATACCAGGAACTACATCTTCTGTCATCGCAAGATCGTAGATCCGCCCGAGGAATGCCGGGAAGACAAGGAGATACTGATCGAGCTTGCCAAAAAGTTGGGGATGGAAGAATACTGGAAGTCGGTGGAGGAATCCCTCGATTACCGTCTGGCACGGGTGGGCATAACCCTCGAGGAGTTTAAGGAAAGGGGCATGGTTGAGGGCCCTGTAGAATACAGGAAGCACGAGAGGTTTGGGGGATTCAGGACCGGTTCGAGCAAGGTTGACCTGTATTCCGAGACATTGGAGAAGCTGGGCTACGATCCTATACCAGTTCATCGTGAGCCCCCGGAGAGTCCGCTGAGCACGCCAGAGCTGGCAAGGGAATATCCGCTTATCCTGGTCACTGGGGTTAAGGAGCTAGCCTATTTCCACTCCGCCTATCGTAATATACCGACCCTCCACAGGATGTCCCCCGAGCCCTTGGTCGAAATCCATCCGGATACCGCTAAAGAGCTGGATATCGAGGAGGGTGACTGGGTGCAGATCGAAACACCCCGGGGAAGCATAAAGCATAAAGCTAAGCTCAGCAACGGGATACACCCAAAGGTGGTGGTTACCCCTCATGGCTGGTGGTATGGATATAAGGACGGCTGGAAGGAAGTGAATGTCAATATCCTGACCGGGGGCGAGCATTATGACCCACAAGTGGGAAGTGCGGCACTGAAAGGGGTCCTCTGCCACCTGAAGAAGGCGGAAAGCCCTCCAAGCTGACTAAGCCCTCCCTTTTTGCGGCTATTCCGGCCCCTGGGACAGAACTTCCTCTACAGGCAGACCTCGAGGGGCTATCCTTGCCTCTGAGTCGATTAGCTGCTAAAATAGAATCGACAACAGAAATATAGATGCCTTCCGGCTAAAGACAAAGTCGCTTATTTAGGCCTTGCAATCCTGCAAAGCCTTTGTAGGGCTTTGTAGGATTTTTATTTTAAAGGGAGGTGAGGGGCTTGAAAGGGAAGATAAAGGGGCTCGTCTGGGAACGAGGTTTCGGCTTCATCATCGCTGAAAATGGCAAGGAGGTCTTCTTTCACCGCTCCGCCTTAGCTGGAGGGGATTTTGATGCCCTGGAGAAGGGCACCAGTGTGGAGTTCGACCTGGAGAGAGGGCCTAAGGGGCCTCGGGCAATGAATGTAAGGGCAGAAAGAATCAAGTGAAATAAGGGGGTAACATGTTAAAGGTGACGGCACTGGCTGCGGAAAAACTGAAGGAGGCTATTCAGGCTCGGACGACAGACCCTGAGTTGGGCATTAGGCTTATCCCTTCCCCCTCGAAGCCAAACCGTTTGGAGATGACATTGGACAGGGAGAAGGAAGGGGACCAAGTGGTGGAAAGCGAGGGGGTGAAGATCTTGCTCCTCAGCCCCGAACTGGCCCCGGCGCTGGAGGGAATGATCATTGATTGTCAGGAAACGCCCCAAGGGGTGCGCTTCACCATATCGGAATCTGCTCCTGGCACATAAGCCTGAAGCCATCCCCCGCTAAGCTGCTGCCGACCTTGGCCTTATTTGGCGGCCATGGCCGTTAGCAGCTTAGCGGCTCGGGTGGGGTTGAAGATCCCGCAAACGCACTGTTTAGCCATCTCTTTGGCGGCATCCTCAGCGCTCTTCCTGCCCTTTTTGACCTCTTCGGCCAGGAAGTTGACCAGGCTGGAGGACACCATGCCGTGACCGCACATCGTGGTGACCTCCAAGACCTCCTCGGAAGGCAGCTTCTCCGTCTTGCCCCATATCCCCAGGGAGTAATTCACGGTATGGCGCTTCAGCCCTGCCTTGTGGCAGCACTCGCTGACAGCCTTGAAGAGGCCGCTCACCACCACCGACATCCCCAATTCGGCCTCCTTGAGTTCCTTGAGGACTTCGGCCACGGTCTGGGGATCGACGAATACGGCGTGGGCCACCTCCCTGGCATTGGCCATGATGGTCTCCGGTTCCGCGCTATACATGTTCCCCAATACTATGCTGCCGATGTTTACCGGGTTGTGGCCCCAGGCGATGCGCAGAAACTCTTGCAACTTGGCGGGAGAGCCCTCCTCATTTATGCCCTTGGCCGGTATGCATAGCAACACATAGTCATCGCTCAGGTTCTCCACAGTCCCTTTGCGGTGTAGGGTATGGGTCATCAGTCTCCTCCTTCGGCCAGGGGACGGCCTAGACCGACATTGTTCTTCCCATTGATGGAGGGGGGGATGCCTATCTCGGTGAGGATCCTTTCCGCCGGCACCGAGTCGTCGGGCTCAACCCGGTTGATGAAGTCGACACTGAAGACGGTATCGATTTCCTTGGCCGCTTCTTTCAAGGCCCCTAGGACGGCCGGGGCCTTCTCTAGGGGAAAGCGGCACTCGATTATGGCCGACAGCACCTTCTCGTTGAGCACCTCATCGTTTATCTTGCCCGTAGACTGATCGACCATAAGGCGGGTAACCGGGTTCATGGGCTCGAACTCGACTCCTGCTTTTGCCAGGGCTTGAGCCACTTTGTCCACATCGCGGAAGCGAGTGCCGATGCCGGGCCGGCCAAACTCGACCCCCAGGCCAGCCCACCCCCGCTTAAATCTGCCCGTAACCTCGTTGGTCTTCATCTCCTCGGTGCCACGCCCGGCTATCCGGGTTTCCTTATGCACGGTGAGGGGATTGGAGAAGGTGGCGCGCAGGGAACGGGGCCAGGGTGCGGCCTCCTCGATGAAACAGTCGCTGGGGCAGACGCCCGACCTGAGACACACCCCACAGTCGACACATTCCTCCTGGTCAATTACAGCCACATCATCCATGCTGATGGCCCCCATGGGGCAGTAAGGCAAGCATAGCTCACAAGCGATACAGGTTTCCGAATCGATCCTCATAATACCCCCTTTCCGATCCTATTAGCCAAAGGTCATCGACCTATTATGATGCCCGGAAGCCACAAAATCAGGTCCGGGAATATAACCACCAAAGTCAATCCGACTAGTATGAGGCCCACGAAGGGAACGATGCCTCTAATTATATCTCCCATAGTTACTTCCGGGGGGGCAACGCTCTTCAGATAGAAAATAGCATGGGCCACAGGCGGTGTCAGGAAGGAGGTCTGATACATGACAATGACGCACATAGCGAACCAGATGGGATCCATGCCGAGCTCAGCAGCCACGGGCGTGAACAGAGGGACGATGATGAAAATCGAGCCTATCCACTCCATGAGCATGCCCAGGAAGAACACGATGATCATCACCAGGCTAAAGGCACCCCATTTGCCTCCGGGCGCTGCCAGCAGAAGTTCGGTTATGACCTTGCCGCCCCCAAGGTGCATGAAAACGCCGCTGAATATCCCGATCCCTATCACCAGCATTGCAATGAAGCAGGTGACTCGCATAGTTCCGATTATTGTTTCTTTAAGGGTTTGCCAGTTGAACTTGCGGTAGCTGGCGGCAACGAGGCAGGAGGCAAAGGCACCCATGGCGGCGGCCTCAGTGGGGGTTGCGATTCCCGCGAAAATGGTACCCAACACTGCTAAGATGAGGAAGATAGGCGGCAGAAGCCGGGTGAAGGTATGGACTACCTTGACGCGAGTAGGAACGGCTCGTCTCTCCTCAAGCGGCAAGGGAGGGCCCAGTTTAGGGTTGAAATAGCATCTGCCCAAGACATAAAGTTGGTACAGGGCTGATAGGACAAGGCCGGGGACGATAGCCGCGGCGAAGAGCTTTGCCACTGATAGGGCAGCTAGGGAGCCGTAGATGACGATCATTATGCTGGGCGGGATGAGGATGCCCAGGGTGCCACCGGCACAGACAGCCCCGCTGGCTAGGGACTTATTATAGCCTCGACCCAACATGCTGGGCATGGCCAGGAGCCCGATGGTGACCACTGAGGCCCCGATGATGCCGGTGGCAGCGGCGAAGAGGGTGGCGATGAGGATGGTGGTTAGCAGCAACCCGCCCCTCAGGCCTCCCAAGATCACGTGTAAGGTGGCGTAGAGCCTCTCGGCGCAGCCAGACCTCCCCAGCATCATCCCCATAAACACGAACATGGGGGCCGCCAGCAGGACATAGTTGGTCATCACCGCGTAGGTGCGGTTGAGAGCCATGCCAAAAACCCCTGGCCCCATGAGGACCAGCCCCACGGCGAAGCCCACGCCCGCCATGATAAAGGCAATGGGATAGCCTGACATTATCCCCAGGAATAAGAGCCCCAACATTAGCGCGGTGACTACCCCTGGACTTACATCCAGCATGGCTTCTCCCCCTTGAATACAGTTCCCAAATTACGGATGAAGTCCGCCACCATCGCCAGAAGCAGCAGCAGAAAGGCCACCGGCATCATGGTCTTGAAGGGGTAGATGATGGGCCTCCAGTAGCTATCCGAGCTTCGTTCGTGGGTCGCCCACGACAACCACAGCCAGTCCACCATCCGATCCAAGGCGAGAATCCATAGCGGGAAAAAAATGATGAGCGTTAGCACTATATCTATGATCGCCTGCCGTCGGGGCGAAAAATTTCGATAGATTAGGTCCATCCTGATATGCGCTTTATGTTTAAGAACCCAGGCTAGCCCCAACACAAACAGGGTACCACCCAGATAGCGCGCGATTTCGAAGGCCCACGCTGTGGGGGAATTGAATACATACCTCAGTATGACTTCGTAAACTTGGGTCACGATGAGGGGTATCACCAGCAGGGCAGCAAGCCAACCCGACCACTCGGTGACGAGGTCGATAGCCCTGAGGCCATAGCCGATAACTCGCATAACCCCTCCCTTGGAGGAATCCCCCGCGGAGCGGGGGCATTCCTCCTATTGCAGTCTATGCAGTGCTCGGCACCTTGGGCAACTAGTAATACATGTAGTTTTGCCAGTAGTTCCAGAGTTCTTCAAATTCCCGCTGGCTTTCGAGCACCTTGGCGAAGAAGGGATCTTCAGCAGCCTTCTCGTCATAGAGTCTGTTGGCTGCCTCCCTCAGCTCCTGCCGCATCTCCTGGGGAGCAATGACCACCTCGGTGGTTGGGTCGTCAACAAAGACCTTGAGCGCCGCCGCATCATCTAATACCATTCCGCCGAACTCTTTGAGGGTAGTGGCCTTTGTGCAGGCATCAAAGAGGGCCTGCAGGTCGGAGGGCAGGGCCTCCCAGCGGTCCTTGTTGATCGCCACACACAGCACAGTGGCGGGCTGGTGCATGCCGGGCACGATCACATATTCGCAGATGTCATTAAATGCCAGCTTCAGGTCGGTGGCGGGAGTGCTATACTCGCCGGCATCGATCACCCCCCTCTCTAGAGCAGGGTAGACCTCGGCGCCGGCCAGCGTCACTACAGAGGCGCCCAGGTACTTGCTCAGGATCTCGCCCCAGAAGCCTTTGGTCCTGAACTTCAGACCTTTGAAGTCTTCCAGACTGGTGATCTTCTTGTGAGACCAGCAGAAGTCCTCAGGCGTTTGAATCGCGCCCACACCGACAAAGCCGAAGTTATACTTTTCGTACATCTCGGCAAGCAATTCGAGACCGCCGCCCCACTCGTACCAGCCGACCCACTGCAGGTAGTTGAAGCCCATGGGCTTTGCGGAGAACAGGGGCGCAGCCGGTGTCTTGCCAACCCAGGTGTGGGCGGTGAAGTGCATCAAATCCACGGTCCCGTCATGCGTGGCATCAAAGCACTCCTTAGGGCCGACAATAGCACCACCGGGGTAGCTCTCAATCACCAGCCTACCGCCACTGGTCTCGGTGACCAGCCTAGCCAGGCTGTCAGCCGCGATTTGACCTGCGCTGCCCACCGGCCAGGGAGAAACCATGATCCACTTGACGGGCTCCATCACACCAGTGATGGTGACCGTCTCCTTTACGGTTTTGGTGGTGGTCTTGGTTTCGGTCACGGTGACCGGGGCCTCGGGAGCTGCGGTCACCGTCTCGGTTATTGTGACTGCAGCCGCTGTCTTGGTTACAGTCTCGGTTACAGTGATCTCTTTGGCGCAAGCAGCTGCCACCATACTACCGCCTAATACCACCGCCAGCAGAACAAATAATAAATTTGTTCTCATCCTTTGTTAACCTCCTCCGTTAACCTCCTCAGGATTCTAGATTTCGGTTCGTTTCCTATCTTACTCGATATTACCTCCTTTCTGGGGGGATTCATATACCCCCTGTTTGCTTCGTCGCCCGTGATACCACTTTAGACCCTTTCACAATACAGCCATGACCCACAAAGTTGCTAGAAGGCACTCCCTGCGGTAACTCCACTTGCCCCTTGCTACCTAAGCCAATAACGAACCTTTGTCGCTTCCGGTGACTATGGCTTCAGTGATCTGAGGAAAACCCGACTGCGGCCTCCACCCTGGCAGTGTAGAGTCACTTCCCGCAACGGTTCACACATCGCTTCTGCTACGCGATAAGCCTCCTCCTACCCATCCTGTTCCCTCGTTGGCGGAAGTAAAAACAATATACACAAATCGGTTACTTTATCAAGGGGGGTTGAGATGTGCTTTCGGCACCCAAAAGTTGTCTAATTGCTTGTTCCTTATGTATAGATACTTCCTAGCATATAATTTAGGGTAGTCAGTGCAACCTATATTGGGGAGAACCATCGACGGGGCTGTCCAAAGGTGCCGAAAAAGGAGCTTGCTTTCCGGCAGTGGTCAAAGCTATAATGGGCCAAACATCAGGAGCTCAGATCTTCCCGCCGGGGGTCCAGATGGGTGAACTGATGCGGGGCGAGGTCAAGCCGACATTGCCCGGGTTGCCTTGAGCAAGCCTTCAGAATCGACTTTTTCAGAAAAACAGGCGATTGATTCCTAATTGATTACCAAGCCTAACCGGGAGGTGGTGATCATGGGCAGAATCAAGAAGCTGTTCTCAATCGTTGTGGTGACGGCGATGCTTATTGCTATACCGGGGATAGCCGATGCCCAAGATGGGCAGAAAAAGGAGATAACAGGTGAGGTATCGGGACGAGTTACTGAGATGGGCAACGATCAAAAGGTTGTGGGGGACGTGGTTGAGCTCAGCCCCGGTGATCTTAATTCAGGCTCGGTTTGCTACGTCTTTGCCCTGCCTTCGGGGTACACCTATACCTCGCTGACATTGAAGTTTCGCGCCGACGCGACATGGATGTGGCCGGACCCGGCCCCCAAGATCGAAGCCTACATCTGGGGACAGGACGCTTGGGAGACCATTGTTGAGCTGAGAAAGGGGTGGAAAGACTACGAACATAAGCTGGACCGCGATAAGTTCTTGTCCCAGGATGGGCAGGTAAAAATCCGCGCCTTCGCCGGCGCTTTGGCTTGGGCCAAGATTGAGGGGATGAAGCTGAAATATACAGGCTTCAAACCGCTTGAGGTCAGGGAACTAGGACCGTCTCTTTTTCAATATCAGTGGCATGATCATGGTGGCAAGCCCTTCCCCCTGGGCTGGGCTACCATATGGACTGTCTCATCATCGCAGTCCGCTGACGGACAGGGTCGGGTTCACGCATCGGCTGGAGCTGCCCTCGTCCTGGGGGCTGCCCCGGCTTATGCTTACCTCGGGGTCGGAGGCGAATTCACGCCAAAGTGCACCGGCACCTACCGCGTTGCCTGGAAATATAAGCTCAGAGGTTCGGCCCAGGCCACTGCCATCGGCCTCTTTGGTGGAGTGTTCGACCCCCAAGACCTGGCTGAAGAGGTTCTTGAATGGGTGAAAGACGAGCTAAATCTGCCTGACCCCGACCAGGCTTTTAAAAGCTTTTTAGAAGGGCTAGGCGTTCCTGTGCCCTTAGAAGATGTCCCTACCGATCCCATAAGCGTCATGAAATTCATTATTGAGAAAATTTTCGGCGCCAGTATAGCCGCTTCGAGCCTGGTGGTGACGGGGAAAGTGGATAATACATCGGCCAAGCGCGTTCATTTCGACCAGAAGACCGGGACCGAGGTCTTTATTTACTGGAACAAGAGCGATGAATTCGACGGCACGTTTATCCTTTCCACATTAGTGGACTTGGAGAAAGATAAGCCATGCCAGTGGCAATTTCGAGTCGATGCCGAGGCTTCGGCCCTGGCCTGGTTTGAGTCCTCGGGGACGGCCACCGCCGAAGCCAATGTGGAGCTTATCAGCGTCAAGTTCGAGTGCCTGGAGCGGGAGAATCGGGCCCCGGAGACTTACCTTATAGAATATCCCTCGCGGGTGGTCGGCTCAGAGGAGACGATAACCTTTAGGTGGGAGGGAACAGACGATTTAGCTATCGAGGGATACCACCATTGCTTGCAGCAATACGATGAGGCGTCAGGCGAGTGGACGCCCTACAAGGATTGGACATATGTAAGTTATACCGAAACAAAAACAAAATACGTGAACTTGCCTCCTAATAAGTTCTACCGCTTCATGGTGACAGCGTGGGACGGGGATTTGGTGGACGAGACCCCGGCATTCTGCGTGTTCCGAGTATTGCCGCCCCCGAAGCTCCAGGTGGAGCCCCAAACCATTGAACTTGGCACCCTGTATACTGCGATGGTTTACTCTGCACCTCTGGAGATCAAAAACCTCAACTTCCCCTCTCTGCCACCCCTTCGCTGGAAAATCTCCACCGATAAGGAATGGCTGGATACAATCCCCACCAGCGGTTGGTGGCAAACAGGTCCTCCGCTGGACGCCAAAGTGCTTATACATACAACGAGGCTGGAACCCACAGATGAGCCCCTTGAGGGCACAATCACGATTATCGGCAACAGCGGGCAGAAGGAAGTGACAGTCGATTCCGAGAAGTTCTACCAGACAGAGATCACGATCAGGATAGAAAAGGTGGTCAAAATGCCCACCAGTATAGCCCTTCATCCTGACAAGTTTGAGGCTCACTCCGGGGAAAGGGTGAGGTTCCTCGCTATTCTATCAGACCACTTCGGCCGCCCTATCCCGGGTCAGACACTACAGTGGGAGGCTACAGAGGGCTTCTTTGGCGCTGGTTGGCCGATGACTGATAACCTGGGGAGAATGGAGATCACTTACATTCCTCCAACGAAGGAGAAGCCGGAGGAGAAACCTGAAGGGGAGCAGCCGCCTGAGGAGGAACAGCCGGCCGAGGATGAACAGCCGCCTGAGGATGAGCAACCTCCTGATGGGGGACAGCCAGGTTGGGGGGAGCCAGGTGGGGGAGGGATGTGGTCTTGGCTGGCGGGATATGGAGAAAGCCACGTATCGCTTTCCACCCAGGCCGATGATTGGATGGGAGATGGGGAGATGGGGGACGGTCAGCAGCCCGGCGACGGGGAGCAGCCCGGTGATGGGGAGCAACCAAGTGATGAAGAGCAGCCCAGTGATGGGGAACAGCCCGGCGACGGGGAGCAGCCAGACACCGGAGAGGAAACGCAAAAAAGGGTGACCATCACCGTTTCCTTCTCTGGAGGCTCTCAGTATGAGCCGAGTACTGCCCAGTCTGAGGGCCTGGTAAAGCTGGTGGAAGAGGCTGAGGGGTATATGCTGTCGCTTGACCCTGAGGGCTTCACCGTCCTATCCGGTGATGAGCTAGACCTAAGCTGCACTCTAAGCGATGAGCAAGGCAATCCCCTGTCAGGTTATGGCATCGGCTGGGAACCTGTGTGCTGGTTTCCATTTTGGGGGGAACCGCCAAGCTGGATCGAGGAGGCAGGTCCGGGATCTGTGTGGCCTCTAAGTGACGTCACGGGCGAAGATGGGAGTACCAGCACTCGATATTCTGCCCCCCACGTCCCGCAGCCAATGAACGTTTATATCATCGTCCACGCCGGCCATCCTGATTTGGGTGAAGTTGCCCGAGCGGTCCATTATGGCGTGGTGAAGCCACCCCCCACTTTGACTATCTCCGCAGAGGATCCCGGTGGCGAACCGGTTACAGGCATCGTGGTGAAAACGAGCCTTTGGGAGGGTGTTACTGACTTCGAGGGGAAGGCATCTTCGACGATGGAGCTCGGGGACTTTGCGGTGGAAGTAGTATCGCCATCCCCACCTTCACAGGGGGTGAGATACGTCTTCAGCCGCTGGGCCGATGGCAACACTGATAATCCCAGAACCATATCTATGTCATTTGCAGATGCCAATTACACCGTTACAGTGGAGAGAGAGTTCTATACAGACATCCAGGTCAACCCCCAAGATTCAGGGAGTGTGGAGCCGGGGAGTGGCTGGTACAAGGAGGGCAGCCTGGTTTCAGCAGAGGCGAAGCCGGCAGATGGCTATTACTTCGACCATTGGACCCTCGACGACCAATACGCGGGTTCAACCAATCCATACAAGCTGAAGGTGGATAAATCCCATCGGCTTACCGCCCACTTCCAGGCCATGCCTGAAGTGGCCATATCGATTCCAGGAGATGTCAATAGGGATAACCAAATAAATATCCTTGACCTGGTCTCAGTGGCAGCGGCATTTAATGCCCAGGTGGGTGAGGACAGGTATAATCCAGATGCCGACTTTGATGACAATGGCATAATAGATGTCTTTGACCTGGTTGAAGTGGCGATTAATTTCGGAACGGGATACTAGGGGGCTAATAAACCGAAATAACGCTGCTTGCGGGACGAAGGCGGAAAGGCGCCCCTGAAGGCCCTTACAGGCTGGGCAGCTTCTCTGACCAGGGTTGTATCCTCTCCCAGGCAGCCGCTACCTGGAGCACTGTGGCCTCCTCGCCCCAGCGCCCCGCGATTTGCAGCCCGATGGGCAGGCCCTGGGTGGAGAAGCCGCAGGGGACGCTGGCTGCTGGCCATCCCGATATATTGAAGGGGGCGGTCAAGGGGAAAGCCCCCCACACCGGAGATACCTCCTGGCCATCGATGATGCGGGGTCGCTGACCTATGGGGAAGGCGGGGACGGCAGTGGTGGGGCTCAGAAGCAGGTCGTAGCTCTCGAAGACGTCGGCCAGGCGTCTGCGGAAGTGCTCTATCTGGCGCAGGGCCTGGGAATACTGGGCGAGCGTCACCCGTTGGCCGTGTTCCAGGATGGACTTGACATAAGGCATGAGCTTGTCCGCCTCCCCCGCCAGGAGATGCCCGTTGAAAGCATACTGGTCGGCCAGGGTGATCAGGTCGTAGGCGGGGAAGAATTCCCCCAGGGCTGGCCTGACCTCCTCCACCAAGCATCCCAGGGATTGGAAAGACAGGGCCGCCCTTTCGGCGATACTTCTCACCTCCGGGTTTACCCTGGCATAGCCCAGGTCAGGGCTCCAGGCCAGGCGAAGCCCTTTGACCTCCCTGTCTAGGGCTTCCAGGAGATTTGGGGGGCTTTGCCTCGTGGTGAATGGGTCACGGGGGTCAAAGCCGGCGATGATGCTCAGCAACAGGGCGCCATCGCGGACGGTCCGGGCTATGGGGCCGATGTCGCCGAAAAGCTCCATACCCCGGCGGCAGTCGTGGCTGGGCACCCGTCCGTGGCTGGGCTTCAGGCCGAAAATGCCGCAGAAGCTGGCGGG
>Ga0180909_142_pt1 | contig 78944 bp, 76 predicted proteins | sample Deesub1362A_J573_FD_124296 | JGI IMG/M metagenome (GOLD analysis project Ga0180909, IMG submission 124296) | Dehalococcoides sp. JdFR-54 | reverse complement strand
GGGGCTGGGTGGCGAAGAACCGAGTATTAGGTTCCTCGATAAGGCCCAGGGTGGCCAGCTCCTTAAGCCCCTTTCTGATTTTGGTGAGGAGGGAGCCTGAAGCGACGGGGACTAGGGCGCAGTCGGGGGCCCTCCATCCCAGTTGCTCGGCCACCTCAAAGCCCAGGGTCTTGCTGCCCTCGGAGTAATAGGCCCGCATATTGATATTGACGAAGGCCCAGTTATACCTATCGGCTAACTCGTTGCACAGGCGGTTGACCTCGTCGTAGTTGCCCTCTACGGCTACCAGGGTGGGGGCATAGATAGCCGCCCCCAGGATCTTGCCCATCTCCAGGTCGGCGGGGATAAATACATAGGCCTCCAGTCCCGCCCTGGCGGCATGGGCGGCCACGCTACAGGCCAGGTTGCCCGTGGAGGCGCAGGCCAGGGCCCCGAAGCCGAACTCCCTGGCCTTGGTGGCGGCTACCGATACCACCCTGTCCTTGAAGGAATAGGAGGGGTTGAGGCAATCGTTCTTGATATAGAGGTTCTCCAACCCCAGCGCCCGGCCCAGGTTTTCGGCCCTGAGCAGGGGGGTGAAGCCGGTGCCGATGTCAACCACATCGTCGCTGTCCACAGGGAGCAGGTCTTTATAGCGCCACATGGTGGGCAGAGCGGAACTGATCTTCTCTCGGCTGATTGCCTGGGCCAAGGCCGCATAATCGTAGGTCACCTCCAGAGGGCCAAAGCAGAACTCACAGATATGGGCGGGGACGAGCTGGTAGTCTCGACCGCATTCACGACAGCGTAGATTTGTGGCGTAAGACATCCTCTCCCCCAAGAGTCTTAGGCGCCCCCAGCAGCGGGGAGGCCCAATCCGGTCAGGCGCTGGGCGACGGCCTGGGCCTCCTTCACTATGCCGGCGATGAGTTCCTTGACGGTGGGAATATCCTGGATAAGCCCCACCACCTGGCCACAGGCCAGAAGGGCCGTATCAAATTCGCCGGTCTCCCAGGCCTGTTTGGCCAGCTGCCCGGTTATGAGCGGGGCCAGCTGGTCAAGGGAAAGGCCCTGGGCCTCTGCCTCCAGCACCCGGCGGGCCTGCTGGTTCTTGACGACCCTGAGGGGGAAGCCGAGGGAGCGCTCCACGATCATGGTATCTGTCTCTCGGGCCTGGGCCATCCACTCCTTGAGCCTGGGATGGGCCAGGCACTCCTGGGTGGCCACAAACCGGGTGCCCATCAGAATCGCCTCTGCCCCCAGGGCCAGGGCTGCGGCCAATCCCCGGCCATCGCCAAAGCCCCCGGCAGCCACCACCGGCACCTTCAGGGTATCCACGGCCCGGGGGATGAGGACGAGGGAAGTAACCTCGCTCATCCCGGGGTGGCCACCGCCCTCAAAGCCCATTATGGCTATTATATCGGCACCCAGTTCCTGGGCATGGAGGGCGTGCTTGAGGGAGGCGGTCTTATGCAGCACCAGGGCGCCGCCCGCTTTCATCTGCTCCAGGTAGGGACTGGGGTTATTGCCCGCGGTCTCGAAAATAGTCACCCCCTCTTCCAGGGCGGCGCGGATATATTGGGAGAGGTCGATCTGTTTCAGGGTGGGCAACAGGGGGATGTTGACCCCGAAGGGTTTATCGGTGAGGTGGCGCAGCTTTCTGATCTCATCGCGGAGTTCCTCGGGGGTGGGGAAGCTGAGGCCAGACAGTATCCCCAGGGCACCGGCATTGGAGACAGCAGCGGTGAACTCAGCCCGGGAGAGCCACAGCATGCCCCCCTGGATGATGGGGTACTCGATATCTAATAGCTGGGTAACCCTGGTCTGGAACATAGCCGTCAATGCCTTCAGTTTGTAAGATTAATTGCCTAGTATATCACGGCTCCTCGGCATAAACAAGCTCCCGCTTCGGGATATCGTCTCTCCTTGACAGGAGTTGGTCAAGCGTGATAAACAATAGGCGAAAATGTGAAATGCGGTACAGGAGGCCGTGCCTTTGGATCTGGTCGATAAGATGCTGAACGGTGATCACAAGGCTCTGGCCCGACTCATCACCCTGGTGGAGAGGGGGTCGCAGGAAGTCCCTCATATTATGAGGGAGATCCACCCTCACCTGGGCAGGGCCTATTATGTGGGGATCACCGGGCCCCCTGGTGCTGGCAAGAGCACCCTGGTGGACCGTCTTACCGCGCTCATCCGGAGTCGGGGCCAGACAGTGGGCATTATTGGGGCTGACCCCTCCAGCCCCTTCACTGGGGGGGCGGTGCTGGGCGACCGGATCCGAATGCAGCAGCATTTCCTGGATGAGGGCGTCTTTATCCGCAGTATGGCCACCCGGGGCAGCCACGGTGGCCTGCCCCGTAGTGCCCTGGCCGTGGCCAAGCTCATGGATGCCGCTGGCAAGGACTTCGTGCTGGTGGAAACGATAGGGGTGGGGCAAACGGAGCTGGACATTGTGGAGACGGCGGATACCACGGTGGTGGTCCTGGTGCCCGAGGCCGGAGATTCCGTCCAGACCATGAAGGCGGGCCTGATAGAGATCGCCGACATCTTCGTGGTCAACAAGGCTGACCGGGAGGGGGCAGCCAATATGGTGGCTGAGCTATTTACCATGGTCCAGCTCTTCAGCGGCGGCAAGTGGTGGCGGCCGCCGGTCCTGGCCACCCAGGCGGTGCACAATATCGGCGTGGAGGAGCTTTTAGCCGAGATAGACAAGCATCGCCAGGCCCTGGAGGAGAGTGGCCGATTGGCCGAGCTGCGCCAGGAGCACCGACGCCTGGAGTTCCTGCACCTGGTGGGGCAGAGGGTCACCGACCGCCTGGCGGAGTTGATGCATGGCGATGGCCAACTGGCTGCCTATTTGCAGCAGGTGGAGTCCGGCGAGCTAGACCCCCACTCAGCTGCCCAGCAAATACTGGAGAACAAGGCCCTGGTGGAGGGCTGGCTCAAGTCTCTAAAGGGGCGGGAGTGACGGTTTCCGACACGGTGGAGGGCTGTAGCGTGGGGCGGTGATGGGCAAGGTAGTGTTGGTCAATTCCAATCGCATGAAGCCAGCGGTGCCCCCTCTAGGCTTGGACTACCTGGCGGATAGCTTGCGGGGCAGCGGGTATGAGGTAGATATCCTGGACCTCTGTTTTGCCCACGATGTTGAATCCGAGGTCAAGGACTATTTCGATGCCCACAGCGTGCTCGCTGTGGGCATCACCTTCCGCAATACCGATGATACCTATATGGCCAGCCAGGATTTCTTCGTGCCCGGGCTCAAATCCATCGTAGACATCGTCAGGGCGGAGACGGAGGCGCCCATCATCCTGGGCGGGGCTGGCTTTTCCATCATGCCCGAGGTTATTTTGGAGTATTGCGGGCTGGACTGGGGCCTGTGGGGCGAGGGGGACTATTCGCTGCCGCTGCTTTTACATAAGATCAGCGCTGGGGAGGAGTGGCGGGATGTCCCGGGTTTGGTGTATCGGGAGGGAGGGGTTTTTCGGCGTAACCCCCCTCGCTATGTCGACCTTTATCCCGCACCGCCCCCGGCCCGAGATGCCATCGATAACCCCCGCTATTTCCGGGAGGGGGGCCAGGGCAGCATCGAGGCCAAGCGGGGCTGCCCCAAGGGCTGTATTTATTGCGCCGACCCTGTAAGCAAAGGGCGCAAGCTGAGATTACGCTCCCCGAAAAGCGTGGTCGATGAAATAGAGTTGCTCCTGAGCCAGGGGATAGACCATCTCCATTTCTGCGACAGCGAGTTCAATCTGCCACCGGAGCATGCCCAGGATATCTGCCAGGAGATGATCAGCCGGGGATTGGGTGATAGGGTAAGGTGGTATGCCTACGCCAGTCCTGGGCCCTTCTCCGACGAGCTGGCCCAGCTTTTCCTGAAGGCAGGCTGTGCCGGCCTCGACTTCGGGGTGGATAGCGGCAGCGACCTCATGCTGCGCAATCTGGGCCGGGACTTCACCCCCGAGGACATCGCCAGGACCGCTGCCATTTGCCACCGCCAGGGACTGGTCTTTATGTATGACCTGCTCCTGGGAGGACCTGGGGAGACGGAGGCAACCCTGAGGGAGACGGTGGAGCTGATGAAGCGCCTGTCCCCATCTCGGGTGGGCGCCACCCTGGGGGTGAGGGTCTTCCCCTATACTAGATTAGCGGAATGGCTTACCGACCAGGGCCCTGTGGAGAATAACCCCAACTTGCGGGGCAGCGTCCAGGGCAATCAAGACTTTATGGCCCCCGTCTTCTATCTATCCTCGTCCCTGGGTCCTGACCCGGTGGGCCGCCTCTGTGAGCTGGTGGGTGGCGACCAACGCTTCTTCCTGGGCTCTCGAGAGGCGGATGACCAGAATTATAACTATAATGACAATGCCGTGCTCATGGAGGCCATCCGGGCTGGCTATAGGGGAGCTTATTGGGATATCCTGAGGCGCCTGGTCGAGGAGGGAAAACGCCTGTGAGGGCTTATCATTGCCGGCCACAGTCTGTTCGGCTTAGGTCGTGATGGCCAGGCGATACGATGTCATAATTGTGGGTGGGGGACCGGCTGGGCTCTTCGCTGCCCTGGAGCTGTGCCAGCATGATGGGCTGGATGTCCTGCTCCTGGAGAAGGGCAAAGACCTGGACGGCCGCATTTGTCCCCTTTCCCCGGAGATGCCCGTCTGTCCGCCGTGCATACCCTGTGCCCAGGTGAGTGGGCTGGGGGGTGCCGGAGCCTTCAGCGATGGCAAGCTAACCCTTTCCCCCCTGGTGGGCGGTCGCCTCAAAGATATCTTGGGGCTGGAGGGAACCCAGGAGCTGATTGACTATGTGGAGGCGGCCTATCTCCGCTTCGGGGCCCAGGACAGGGTCTACGGGGTGGGGGAGGAGGTGGAGGAGCTGAGTCGCCGGGCCAGTCTGGCTGAACTGCGGCTGATTCCGGTGAGGCTTCGTCACCTGGGCACAGACTGCTCCCGGCGGGTGCTCAAGGCCCTGCGAGACTATTTGCTGCCCCGCCTGGAGCTCAGACTGGAGACGGTGGTCAACGAAATCCTGATCCAGGATGGTAAGGCGGTGGGCGTAATGACCAGCCAGGGGGAGCGATGGGATTGTCGCTATCTCATCGTGGCCCCAGGACGGGAGGGCTCTGACTGGCTGGTCCAGGAGGCACAGCGTTTAGGTCTCACCTTGCGGATCAACCCGGTGGATGTGGGGGTAAGGGTGGAGGTGCCGGCCCCGGTCATGGCCGAGCTTACCGACGCCCTCTATGAATCGAAGCTGGAGTTCTTCTCCAGGAGCTTTGACGACCGGATCCGGACTTTCTGCATGTGCCCCCTGGGCGAGGTGACTATGGAATCCAGCGGCGGCAACGACCCGGTAATCACGGTCAACGGTCATAGCTATGCTGACCGCAAGACCAGTAATACCAACTTCGCCCTCCTGGTGAGCACTACCTTCACCGAGCCCTTCCGGGAACCCATCGCCTATGGAAAATACCTGGCCCGATTGGCCAACCTCCTGAGCGGCGGGGTGCTGGTGCAGCGCCTGGGCGATCTCCTCAAGGGCCAGCGCTCCACCCCCGCCCGGCTGGAGCGGGGGGTGGTCACGCCCAGCCTGAAGAGCGCCGCCCCTGGAGACCTGAGCTTTGTGCTCCCTTATCGCTATCTCCAGGGTATTGTGGAGATGCTCCAGGCTATGGATAAGCTGGCCCCGGGCGTGGCCTCCCAGCATACCCTCCTCTATGGCGTAGAGGTAAAGTTCTACTCCTCTCGCCTCGAACTGACCCCTAACCTGGAGACAGAGATAGGCAACCTCTTTGCCTGTGGCGACGGTGCCGGGGTCACCCGGGGCCTGGTGCAGGCCTCGGCCTCAGGGGTGGTGGCCGCCAGAGAGGTGTTGCGGAGACTGGGAAGCCGACCTGAGGGCTAGGCCTGCCATGAGTGCCCGTCCCAAGGGCAATTACTGGGGCCTGGACCTCACCTCGTCTCAAGCAAGGCCCAGTGCCTGCGTGGGCCTGGATGATGACCTGGACTTGACCTTTCTGGGCTTTCTGGCCAGCGATGCCGATATCATGGCCGAGGCCCAGGCCCACCACCCCACCATCCTGGCCATAGATGCCCCCTTGACCCTGCCCCTGGGCCTGTGCTGTCTGGAGGAGTCCTGCGCCTGCCAGCCCCTCTCGGGGACTAAGGGGAGAGGCTGCGAGCGGGAGCTGGTCAGACTGGGTATCCCCTGCTACTTCACCACCAAGCGTTCCATCATCAAGAGGATGGTATATCGGGCTATCGGCCTGGGGCGGGAGCTCGCTTGCCTGGGGGTGACGGTCATCGAGGTCTATCCTTATGCCACCAAGGTCTGCCTTTGGGGCAGGCCTATCCCTCAGAAGACTAAAGCGGAGGGCCTGGTTTTTCTCAGGGAGCGCCTGGCAGGGCTTGTGCCTGCTCTTCGACCCTACCTGGACCGCCTCGGCCATGACCTGTGCGATGCCGCTCTGGCTGCCTATACCGCCTTTCTGTACAGCCGGAGCAGAACCAGGGCCATTGGCGACGAGGCCGGGGTTATTCACATCCCCGAGGAGCGGCTTGACACTTCAGGCCGTCACCGCTAAAATAAACAGGCAAACCTTGGGCACGGTTGGTGAGGCAGATCATCCACCGATGGAGGGAGGAGATGCTATGTGGTTCACGTAGTCGCTGATGAGAACGAGAGCATCGATAGTCTGCTCAAACGGTTCAACAAGAGGGTGCAGCAGGAAGGTATCCTCTCCGAATACAAGCGGCGGGAACACTACGAGAAGCCGAGCGTCAAGCGCAAGAAGAAAGAGGCAGCCAAAAGACGCAAGAGTGCCAAGGGCAGCTAGTTTCCCCGCAATACTCTTACAGGTTTGGGGCGAATATGAGCTTACAGGAAAGACTTAGGGAAGATTTGAAAGAAGCCATCCGCCAGGGCGATATGCCACGACGTTCTGCCATCCGTATGGTCATGGCGGCCATTACCAATGCCGAAAAGGCCCAGGGGACAACCCTGGATGACCCTGGGGTGCTGGGGATCATCGCCAAGCAAGTCAAGCAGCGCCGGGAGAGCATTGAGGCCTTCGACAAGGGGGGGCGCTCTGACCTGGTGGGGCAGGAGACAGCCGAGCTGGCAGTCCTGGAGGCTTACCTGCCTCGGCAGATGAGCCGCGATGAGATCGTGGCTGAGGCCCGGAAGGTCATCGAAGAGGTGGGGGCTCGCGGCCCTGGCGACAAGGGCAAGGTAATGCCCAAGCTCATCGCCCAGCTCAGGGGCAGGGCCGAGGGCAAAGACATCAATGCGGTGGTCACTGAGCTCCTCGGTGGCAGATGAGAGCTATTTGTCTGGCATTGTTCTGAGATGAAAACGGCCCGCCGGGGCCTGTTTTCATATATGATAGGGGTGGGATGAAGTTCGGCATCATTGTCTTCCCCGGCACCTGGAGCGATATGGACTGCCACCACGCCTTGGGCATCGTCCTGGGGCAGAGAGTGGATTATATCTGGCATAAGGACACCGACCTCTCCGGCTACGACTGCGTCATCCTCCCCGGCGGCTTCTCCTACGGTGATTACCTCCGCGCCGGGGCCATCGCCCGTTTCTCCCCGGTGATGGCCTCGGTGCAGCGCTTCGCCCAGGAGGGGAAACTGGTCCTGGGCATCTGCAACGGCTTTCAAATCCTGTGCGAGGCTGGGTTGCTGCCCGGGGCGCTCCTGCCCAATAACCACCTCCAGTATCGCTGCCAATGGACGTATCTCAGGGTGGAGAACAATGCCTTGCCCTTCACCTCTGGTGTCGAAAAGGGGCGGGTGCTTAAGATACCCATCTCCCACTACGATGGCAACTACTACGCCGACGAAGCAACCTTGGCAGAGCTGGAGGCCGAGGGCCGGGTGGTATTCCGCTACTGCACCCCTGAAGGTGAAGCGACCGAGGAGGCCAACCCCAACGGTGCTTTACATAATATTGCAGGGATCGTCAACAAAGGGGGGAATGTGCTGGGGATGATGCCCCACCCCGAGCGCGCCTGTGAGGAACTCCTGGGCAGCACCGATGGCAACCTGCTTTTCCTGTCCATCATCAACTCGATGTGAACAAGGGGGTGGGGAATAAAAACAATGCCCGTCTCCAAAGAGCTACTAGACGAGGTCGCTCTCTCTGAGGAAGAATACCAGCTCATCGTGGAGCGCCTGGGCCGTGAGCCCAACCACATCGAGCTGGGCCTCTTCGGCTCCCTGTGGAGCGAGCACTGCGGCTATAAGCACTCCAAGCCCCTGCTCAAGATGTTCCCTTCCCAGGGTCGCCAGGTCTTGGTGGGGCCCGGCGAGGAGAATGCCGGCGTGGTGGACATCGGCGATGGGCTATGCTTGGTGATGAAGATGGAGTCCCACAACCACCCCTCGGCTGTGGAGCCCTATCAGGGGGCAGCCACCGGGGTGGGGGGCATCGTCCGGGATATATTCACCATGGGTGCCCGACCCATCGCCTTGCTCAACTCCCTGCGCTTTGGCCCCTTGAGCCAAGCCCGCAACCGCTACCTCTTCAGCGGGGTGGTGGGGGGCATCGCTGGCTACGGCAACTGCCTGGGCATCCCTGATGTGGCCGGCGAGATCTTCTTCGACGAGTCGTATTCGGAAAACCCCCTGGTCAATGCCATGGGGGTGGGCATCGCCCATAAGGAAAGGCTGGTCAAGGCCCGTGCCTCCGGGCCCGGAAACCTGCTCATGCTGGTGGGCGCTGATACCGGCCGCGATGGGCTGCACGGCGCCTCTGGACTGGCCTCGCGCACCTTCGAGGCGGGGAAGGAGCTGCGCTCGGCGGTGCAGGTGGGCAACCCCTTCTTGGAGAAGCTGCTCCTGGAGGCCTGCCTGGAGCTGGCCCAGAGTGACTGGGTGGTGGCGCTTCAGGACCTGGGGGCGGCAGGGCTGGCCAGCGCCTCGGTGGAGTCCGCAGCCAGGGGCGGCTGCGGCATCGACCTGGATGTGCTCAAGGTGCCCCGCCGCGAGCAGGGGATGACCCCATACGAGGTGATGCTCTCAGAGTCTCAGGAGCGCATGCTGGTGGTGGTGCGGCGGGGCTATGAGGAAAAGGTCAAGGCCCTCTTCCAGCGCTGGGACCTGCGCTCCGACGTCATCGGGCAGGTCACCGACGATGGCCTGGCCCGGGTCAGGGAGGGCGAGCGGATGGTGGCCGAAGTCCCGGTGGGACTGCTCACCGACCCGCCCCTATATCGGCCCAAGGCCAGGAAACCGGCCTGGCTGAGGCGAGTCCAGGCCCTCGACTTGAAAGATATGCCTGACCTGTCGCCCCAGGAAGGCAACGATGTATTGTTGCGGCTGCTGGCCTCCCCCAACATCGCCAGCAAACACTGGGTCTATCGCCAGTATGACCATCAGGTGCAGGACAATACTGTGGTCACCCCCGGAGAGGACGCCGCAATCCTGCGCATCAAGGGCACCGGGAAGGGCATCGCCCTCACCGCCGATGGCAATGGCCGCTATTGCTACCTCGACCCCTATCAAGGCGGCAGCATCGCCGTGGCTGAGGCCGCCCGCAATCTGGTCTGTGCCGGTGCCCAGCCCCTGGCCCTCACCGACTGCCTCAACTTCGGCAACCCGGAGAAGAAGGACGTCTATTATCAGCTCAAGGAGTGCATCCGGGGCATGGCCCGGGCCTGTCGCGCCTTGAAGGTGCCGGTCCTCAGCGGCAATGTGAGCCTTTACAACGAGACCAGGGGTCAGGCCATCTATCCCACGCCAGTGGTGGGCATGGTGGGGTTGCTGGAAGATGTGACCAAGCACTGCACCAGCGCCTTTAAGGGCGAGGGCGATCTGGTTTTCCTTCTGGGAGGCGCTGAGATTGAACCTGAGGCAGCTTTGGCTGGCAGCGAATACCTGGAGCTGAGGTCAGGGAGGGTCTGCGGCAGGCCCCAGATAGACCTCCAGCTCGAAAAGAGGGTGCAGCGCTGCTGTCTTGAGGCTATCCGAAGCGGCATAATCAGGTCGGCCCACGATTGCTCCGATGGCGGCCTGGCCGTAGCCCTGGCCGAGTCGGCCATCGCCGGAGGGTTGGGCTTTTGGGGTGGGCGGTGGTGGGGCCAAGGCCAAAGAAACGATGTCGCCCTCTTCGGGGAGGGCCAGTCCCGGATCGTGGTCAGCACCAGCCCCGAGGACGCCCCCCGGCTGCGGGCTCTGGCCGGGGCTGAGCAGGTGCCCTTGCAGGAGCTGGGAAGGGTTCAGGGGCAGCATTTCATCATCGAGGGTCTCATAGATCTGCCCTTGGCCCAACTGGCAAGGGCGTGGTGGGGTGGATTAGAGGAGGCGTTAAAATCTGACCATTGACCAGGGCAGCACCTCGTCGGGACGCCACACCCGGTGGGCGTATTGCTCCACCTCCAGGTGGCAAGCTCGCAGGGCTTCTCTCCAGGCCGCTAGGGTGTTTTCCTTCATCCTGTCCAGCACCTGGGCCAGCCTATGGTCCCCTCGGGCCAACGCTCCCTGAACCTGGCTCCAGGCCACACTTTCAGCCTTGATATCTATTCCCTGGGGACGCAACCGGTCTTGGAGCAGGTCTAATCTGCGGGTGATGACCTGGGGCTGGGCCATCCCCAGGCGCTGGAAGGGAGTCCCCGCCTTGGGCACAAAGGGAGATATGTTCAGCACCAGCCGAGTCCCCGGGCTTTGCCTTCGGGTCCGATCCAGGCAGGCCTGCACCAACCTGGCTATCTCCCAGGCGTCTTCATCGGTTTCCGTGGGCAGCCCCAGCATGAAGTACAGCTTGATTTGGCGGAACCCATAGCGTGCTGCCAGTTCCACTGCCCTGAGGATGTCGTCCTCGGTTAATCCCTTCTTGATATGCTGTCTCAGCCTCTCCGAGCCCGCCTCGGGGGCCAGGCTGAGGCTCCTGGACCCGCCCTGAGCCAGCGAGGCGAGTACCCTTTCGCTGAGGGCGTCGATCCTCAAGGAGCTCAGGGAAAGCTGGGCGCCGCGCTGACCCAACCGGGTCACTATTTCCTGTATCTGGGGGTGGTCGAGGACGGCGGCCCCCACCAGCCCCAGCCGTCGGGTGAGTTTCAGGCCCGCCTCGGCCTGGGAGATGAGGTTGTCCAGGGAGCGAAGCCGCAACGGGCGAAAGGCATAGCCCGCCAGGCAGAAGGCACAGCCCCGGCCACAGCCCCGCTCCACCTCGATGAGGTACATATCGCTCAATTCGGTTTCGGCGGTGAGGATGGCAGAGGTGGTGGCAAAGGCGTCGATATCCCTGACCCATTGCCGGGCCACCGGGCGGGGAGAGGCGGGCACAAATAAGCCATCCAAAGCGGCCAGTTTGGGGAGGAGCTCAGCTCGGCGGTCTCGGATCCCCTCCCTTACCAGCTCCAGGAAACCGGGCAGGATAGCCTCCCCTTCGCCGATGGCGATGGCATCGAAGATGGGGGCCAGGGGCTGGGGGTTGGCAGCCACAGCCGGCCCGCCAGCTATCACCAAGGGATGTCGCTCATCTCTGGCCGAGGCGAACACGGGCAACCCGCTCCGTTTCAGGAGGTGCACCGCATGGAAATAGTCCAGCTCGTAGGAAAGGGAAAAGGCGAGTATAGCGAAGTCGGTCAAGGGTCTTTGGGATTCCAGGCTGATGGGCGGTGCGCCCAGGGTCTTTGGAGAGCGATGACTCAGGTCGAGAAAGGCGCGTTCGCAGACCACCTCCGGATAGCTATTGAGCAGGGCATAAAGGGTATGGAAGCCCAGGTTGGACATCCCTATATAGTAGGTGTTGGGGTAGACCAGGGCAATGGGAAGACGGCCTCCCCAGTCCTTGACCGTGCCCCCCCGCTCGGCGGCCAGTCTCTGTCTGGCCCTTTTGGTCTCAACCCAGCTCATGGCATTCGCCCTTATTATAAACGCTTTCAATCGGGGAGGTCGATTTCCTGAAAAGGGGGGCGCGGCTCTTGACAAAAGGGCTGAAGTGTGCTAGCATATTTTTGTCCCGAGTAATCAGGCTCTAGAACCCGGTGAGACGAGGGAACGAGCACAAGCTAGGCGAGAGCCGAAAGGTGCTCGGGAGGCGGGGTAGCCGGGAAAGGGGCAGGGTTACTTGGGACGTTTTTCTTATTGCTGCTTAAAAGGGGGGAGGTGAGCCATGGGGAAGCTTCTGAGCAAGAGGCTGATAGTCATAGTCTCAGCGCTGTTGGTGTTCATTTTAGCCTTTGGAATCTCCTTCGGCATAACATCTGATAGGCCAGCAGGTGGGAAGGCGCTAGGCACTGTCACGTCAAATCAAGAAATATTTGTTGACTCAGGACAGGATATGGGTTCTGGTGCTATCGCTGTAGCCATAGGCGATGTCGATAACGATGGTGATTTAGACGTAGTATTTGGAAGCGAAGACAACAACAGGGTTTACCTTAATAATGGCCAGGGAGCTTTGAGTTTTGCCAATCAATTTGAGAGCTTAAGCAACATTGAACATAGTAAGTGCCTAAAGTTAGGGGACATTGATAAAGACGGGGATTTGGATCTTGTAGAGGGGGCGCAATGTCATGAGGCTTATACCCCTGTCGTCAGAGTAGGGGTTTATGCTAATGACGGGAGTGGCAGCTATACGTTTCAAGGGGAGGTAGGTCTAACTGACAATGTGGCTCCTACCTTTTTCGATGGGTCACAATTCATTGAAGTAGCTGATGTCGATGGTGATGGTGATCTCGATTTGATAGTGTCTACTCTTGACAATCTGGAATTGTGGCTTAACAACGGGTCAGGAAGCTTTGATACCCTGAAGCAAACCTTCGTAGGTGCATCCACGAAGGATATAGCATTTGGAGACATCGATAAGGATGGAGATTTGGATTTAATCTTGGGTAACTCGGAAAACTCTCCCAACAAGGTGTTTACAAACGATGGCTCTGGAAGCTTCACGGATACAGGGCAAGCCCTTGGAAGCTCGTATACTTATAGTGTAGCAGTGGGAGATATCGATAATGACGGAGACTCGGATCTATTAGCGGCAAACATAGCTGCTCTGAATAGGGTTTATGCCAACGACGGAAACGGCGTTTTCACGCCGTGGTATAGCTTTGGTACTGAAAATGGTTACTCACATCCTGTGGTCCTTGGAGATATCGACAATGACGGCGACCTCGACATGATTACAGGCGGGGATACAACCTACGTTTACTTGAATGATGGAACAGGGCAATTTGTAGATAGCGTGCAGAGCTTGATGGGTACCTCGAGCTTGACAGGTGACATAGCTCTAGGAGATGTGGACAATGATGGAGATTTGGATTTGATAACAGCGGGAGCGGAAAACAAGCTTTACATTAATACTACCCCGATAACGGGGGACAAGATCAGCCCCCTATTCGCCAAGGCCTACAATTTGGCCATGGGGCTGGCGCCGAGCCAGGCTGTCAGTTATCTGCCCACCATGCTCGGCGAGATCATGCCTGGGGGCATCGTCATCCTCTCCGACCCTGCGGTGGAGGGCTCGGCGAAGGCCTACCAATTATTCGTGGACGGGGCCACCCTGACCAAGGATGTGACCCAGCACCTGGCCAGCGACCCCAATGTTGCAACTATAGGACTGGATGTTGAGGCGTTTCTCGACCAGGTCATCAGCCTCGGTGAGCAAGCCAACAAGCTCATAGCCGCGGGGACAATAGTTGATGTGCTGGGCCCTTCAGGCCGCCAGATCAGGAACCCCCATCTTATCAAGTGGGTCTTCCCCTTCTGGAAAGACCCTGCCTGGTATCCTCGCATGCCTGTGGAGGAGGTGGTGACTGAAACCATCCCGGTGTGGGGGGCCGCGGTAGTGGTCAAGGAGGTGAAGGGCTTCAAGCTGGAGGTGGTCAAGAAGGAAATCGAGTGGCCCCGGCCCTGGGGGGTGATATGGCACATAAAGATAACCCCGGCCCAGTTTGTGAAGACCATCTCCTATGTAAATGTATACGATTATAAGCTTGGTCAGCCCAGGGTTGTTAAGACGGTAGATAAGGAGATCATCCTGGAGGAGGAGCTGCGGGACTTCTGGTGGTTCTTCCCCCAGCCGACCGCTACCCCATATTATTGAGGAGTCCTTGATACGAAGCGACAAACGCTCGCTAAGCTCGTTATAATCGGGGTTTTAAGCGCTGCGGTTGGTGCTGTGGGTGGCTGGGCTGTGGCCGAGGTGGTCGCCCCCTCCAGCCCAGCCGTAACCAGCACAGTTCAACCGCGCTTCTCTATTGCTGTAACCGGTATACCACCCTCCGCAGACGCCCCTCTCGATGTGCTGGCGCCTCCGACCCCGCCTGTGGCGCCTTCGGTCCCCGAGCCGCCTCCCACCCTTTATCGTCCCCTTGAACCATATCTTCTGGCTGGCGATCTGAGCTATGATGGCATCGTCGATGTCGCTGACCTGGCCTCGGTGGCAGCGGCATTTAATACCGTCATGGGCGACCCCGGGTATGATCTTCACGCCGACCTGAATAAAGACTTCATAATAGATATTTTTGACTTAGTCGAAGTCGGCGTTAACTATGGAAGGTCACTGCCAGGGGGCCCCTAAGCCCGGTGGCGACATTTGGCCTTGGCGCCACTTTGGCTCATGCCTCCCTTAGCTCGGGGTTGAGCACCCCGATGAAGGGCAGATTGCGGTATTCGCCCCTGTAGTCCAGCCCATAGCCCACCACAAACTGGTCCCCTATCTCAAAGCCGACATAGTCCAGGGGCACCTCGATGAGTCGGCGGACCCTCTTGTCCAGCAGGGTGCATACCCGTAAGGAAGCTGGGTCTCGGGCCCTCAGGTAGCGCAGGATATAATTCAGGGTCATCCCGGTATCGACTATATCCTCCACCATGAGCACATCCCGCCCCGAGATATTGGTGTCCAGGTCTTTGGTGATCTGGACCGCCTCCGAGTTCTCCCCATAGTAGGAGATGGCCATAAAGTCCACCGACATGGGCACGGTGATATGACGCATCAGGTCGGCCAAAAAGCAGAATACCCCCTTGAGCACACCGATGAGCAGAGGCTGCCGACCCTCATAGTCGCGAGATATGAGGCGCGCCAGTTGCCGGACGCGCCCCTGGATCTGGCTGGTGCTCAGCAACACCCGCTCTATGCCCTCTACCTTGGCCTCGCCCAGGGGCCCGTGGCCATACTTAGCCAGGAGGCGGTGGTAGTCCTTTTTATTCAAGAGCCGGATGTTGATATCGGGGTAGAGCTGCTTCAGGCGGCGCACCTTGCGATTCTTCTCCGCGGCCAACCTTGGCTTGAGGGTGGTCAGCTCCACATAGAGGTCCAGCTCCGGGAGATAGAAATCGGGGGTGAACATCTCTGACCCCTTGTCATCCTCCCAGTGCAGGGGGAAGGAGCGGGGCTCATAGACCCAATCGATGCGGTAGAAGTCCAGCAGCCGGGCGAACTCCTCTTCCGAAGGGTGAGCGAAGCTGATGGGCGCTATCGGCGAGGGTGACCGGGGCATCTGGGCACCGGTTGGAGCCGTGGGGCCGCCGGGGAGGGCCTGCTCCAGTCGCCATCGCTCCAGCACCGTAGCGCACAGGTCGGCTACGGTGGCCAGAAATTCCCTGTCCCTCCGTGAGAACTGACGCTGTTGCCGACTGTATACCCTCAGCTCAGCTATGATCTCCCCCCGATGGGTTACCGGGACACAGAGCAGGGAGGCGATGCCCGCCTTAGCGGCCGACTCCGGGTACTCCAAGCGGGTGTCGGTGGCGGCATCCAGGATGGCTACCGCTTTCCCCTCCAAGACCTCGGGGAGGCTTTTCTGGGCGTTGAGGAGCCCCTTGCGCAGATACCAGTCGCTGAGGCCGGAGGCGGCCACGGGTATCAAATATTCGCGATCGGGATCGAGGAGCAGAAGGGCGGAGCCGGCCACCTCCATGGCCCTGGCGGTTGCCTTTATCACGGAGCGGAGGGTGCCCCTGGCTGTGGTCGCCGAGCTCATGGTCTGGGCCATGTGGCGCAGGGCCTGGTAGTAACGGGTCTTCGTTTCCTTGGTCAACCTGACTTCCCCCACCTCACTGGCTGGCCTGGCTCCGGGCGGCCTGCCGTCGCCGCCACAGCCACCAGCCTATTATGGCCAGAACTATGGCCGAGCCCATGACGATGCCGGCAATTAGCTCATACTGGCCCAGGTGCTCATAGAATTGCTCCTGGCCCTTGTATATCAGGCCGCCCACCCCGATGTAGAATCCCGTCCAGGGAATGGCGGCCAGGGTGGTGGCGAGGAGGAAAGAGTGGTGTCGCATCCGGAATACCCCGGCAGCAATGGCGGTTTGGTGGATGCGAATGCCGGGGCAGAGCCGGCCCACGAAGATGGCCAGGGCACCCCGCCTCTGAAACCATTGCTCCACCCTGGCCACCCGCTCCGGGTAGAGCTTGATGAACCGGCCATACTTCATCAGCAATGGGTAACCGCCCTTCCTCGACGCTAGGTAGAGGAGGTAGGCCCCCCCCACCATGCCCACCACGGTGCATAGCAGGATGAGGGGGATGTTGGCCCGGCCAGCGAAAGCTAAGTATGAGGCGAAGATGACCATGAGGTAGTTGGGGAAGGGCATGGGTATGCCCGCCTCCGAGATGAAGAACAGCAGGAAGATAGCCATATATCCATAGGTGAGGAAATAATGGCTTACTGAGTCGGGGATGTTTTCCATAAAGCCCAATAGTTGACCTCAATATGGAATTATTGCCCGGCCTTTATCCCCCTCTTAAGCTCGGCAAGCATTGCCCCGATGGCCACCAGAAAGCCACAGATGGCCAGGAGGAGCATGGTGGAGGGCGCTGCCGGCCCTTCCCATGCTGTCCAGTTCCTCAGGGCACCCTCTATTATGGCCCAGAGCACGGCCAGAATCCCCAGGCCGCTGACAACCCCAGACACCCAGCAATAGACCGCCGTCGGAACCCGCTCTCTCATCCTCGACCTCCTCTCGGTTATTCTCAGCGCTCAGCCGCACTTGGTATAGCCGCAGGCAGGGCAGATGTGACACCCCTCCTGATAAACCAACATACTGCCACAGTCGGGACATTGCCCGGCGTTAGTGCCCATCAGCCCGTAGTCGATGCGGGCCTCTTTGGCGGTGCCCCCCTTGATATGCTTTTCCAAGACGCTGCCGATGGCATCGGCACAGGAGAGGATGGCATGGCCCTCCTCCCAGGCGATGGCAGGGCAGCGGATGCCCCGGAGGTGTTTGACGATGGAAGCTATATCTATTCCAGACCTCAGGGCCAGGGAGATGAGCCGGCTGGTGGCCTCTAGCTGCGCCGAGGCACAGCCCCCGGCCTTGCCCAGATGGGTGAAGACCTCGCAGATGCCCTGCTCGTCAAAGTTCACCGTGATGTAGATATTGCCACAGCCGGTGGTCAGCTTCTCGGTAATGCCTCGGGTCACCTTGGCTCGCTGTCTCGGGGTGAGCTTGGCCTCTTCGGCCGTCTCTGGCCTGGCCTCCCCGTCGCCCAGGCTGAGCACCTGGCGGTCACGGCTGCGGTCCCGGTAGATGGTTATGCCTTTGAGCCCCTCCCTGAAGGCCATCATATAGACCCGGGCCACGTCCTCCCGGGTGGCATAGTGGGGGAAATTCACCGTCTTGGAGACGGCATTATCGGTATATCTTTGGAAGGCGGCCTGCATCCTGACATGCCACTCGGGGGCTATCTCATGGGCGGTGACAAAGAGCCGTTTCGCCCAGTCGGGGACGGCCTCCATCTCGCTCAGGCGACGCCCCTGGGCCAACGCCTCCATGAGCTCCGGGGAATAGAAGCCATGGCGCTTGGCCATCTCCTCGAAGTAGGGGTGGACCTCTATCAGGGGTGGGCCGTCCAGGATGTGATGGTAGTAGCTGAGGGCGAAGATGGGCTCGATGCTGCTGGAGCAGCCGGCAATGATGCTCAGGCTGCCCGTGGGGGCGATGGTGGTGCGGGCGGCGTGGCGCACCCTGGGGCAGCCGGGGGCATCATACCTGCTGCCCTCAAAGGCGGGGAAGACGCCCCTCTCTTCGGCCAGCTCCGCCGAGGCGGCGGTAGCTTCCTCGGAGAGGAACTTCATTATGTCCGAGGCTATCTTCAAGGCCTCCTCGGAATTGTAAGGGATTTCCAGCTTGAGCAGCAGGTCGGCGAAGCCCATCACCCCCAGCCCGATCTTGCGGGTAGTCCGGGTCTTCTCCTCTATCTGGGGCAGGGGAAATCGGTTCATATCGATAACATCGTCCAAAAACCGAACCGCCAGCTTTATGGTGCGCCTGAGCTTGTCATAGTCTATCTCAAAGCTGCCGTCGTGCTGCCTGACCATGTGGGACAGATTTATGGAGCCCAGGTTACAGGATTCGTAGGGGAGGAGGGGCTGTTCCCCGCAGGGGTTGGTGCTCTCGATGTCACCCAGATGGGGGGTGGGGTTAGCCTCGTTGATGCGGTCCAGGAAAACGATGCCGGGGTCGCCAGTGCGCCAGGCCATATCCACTATCCGGTCAAAGACCTCCTTGGCCGGGAGTTGCCCCACCGCCTTTCCGCTGCCGGGGTGTATCAGGTCATACTTCCGGTCGGCCTCCACTGCCTCCATAAAATCGCGGGTCACGGCCACGGAGAGGTTGAAATTGGTGAAGGCATTGGGGTCCTCCTTGGCGGTGATGAACTCCAAGATGTCGGGGTGGTCCACTTTGAGGATGGCCATATTGGCGCCCCGGCGCATCCCCCCCTGCTTGATGACATCGGTGGCGGTATCGAAGGCCCTCATGAAGGAGACCGGCCCGCTGGCTATGCCCCCGGTGGAGCCCACCTTGTCCCCCTCCGGGCGCAGGCGGCTGAAGGAAAAACCGGTGCCTCCGCCGCTCTTATGGATGAGGGCGGTGTATTTCACGGCGTCGAAGATAGAATCTGTGGAATCCTCGATGGGCAGGACGAAGCAGGCGGAAAGCTGCTGAAGCTCGCGGCCGGCGTTCATCAGGGTGGGGGAGTTGGGCAGGAAATCCAGGCTGGTCATCAATTGGTAGAACTCGGCCTCCCAGCGCTGGGCGTCGGCCTCTGTGCCATAGTTCAGCTCGGCCTGGGCGATGTTGTGGGCCACCCTGCGGAACATGCCCTCAGGGGTCTCCACCACCTTGCCCATGGCATCTTTGGCCAGATAACGCTTCTCCAGCACGGTGCGGGCATTGTCCAGGAGGCGGATGGGGGGTCGGGACGGGGTCTCCTCGGTTATAGGCTTGGGTTCAGCCATTGCGGCCTCGCTTTCTGCTAGCATCTCCTTCACCAGGGCCAGGATTTGGGCCTGGGAGGGGGCCTGGCGGTGCTGGGGCAGGTTGATCACCAGTTCCTCCATGCCGGGCAGGGGGCGCATGCTCTGTTCCAGGCGTTCGATGATCTGGTTGATGAGCCTTTCCAGTCGCTCTCTGTTGGTGATGCCCATGGACTCGGCGGCGGCGAAGATGGCCCGGGCCACCCGGCTGCGGTCCACATGGGCTCTCGAGTTGCCTTTACCACGCTGATTGCTGGACATCTTTTTCGACCTGGGCGTTTATCTATCAGGGAAGGCCAGGGAAATTACATATCTTGCCTTGCCTTCACCAAAGCCCTTAGATTCCATTTTGCAGCTTTTCTTAATATTACCTATTCTAAATAGCTTTGTCGATTTAACTGGGCTGTGGCCATGATAAGCCTTGAGTAGGATGGATGGTTCTGTAACAAACGGCTGTATGGGCAGAGCGTAGAATTTGGACTTGAGATTTCTACCTGGACCTACGCACCAAATCTTCTTAAGTCCCGTCTTCCCCTTTTTAAGTGCCAGCTGCCATTGTAAGGCAATGCAAGGCTCTTCACTAACCTCAGCAGCCCTGATAGCTGCAGCAGGTACGGAGACTCTGAATGCGTGGGCTATCCATTCTAACGAACTGATTGATAGACCTAGACGACCTATGTATTGCTTGAAGATTGTCTCGGGCATTAGAATTTCGGCAGCTGCTACATTGCATAGCCATTCTCTCATCCTGGGCATAGTTTCATGATCTACTGCCCTGAATTCCATCGCAGTCGATGAAGAATTGGTGTGAAGCTCACGCAAGAAAGTATGCCCTATTTCGTGGGCGCATGAAAAGTTCCTCCGAGCCTCAGAGTGTTTAGCGTTTAGTTTGATAATATAGCCATTTTCAGTCTGTATGAGTAAACCATCCGTGTGTCCAAGATCGCATGCTATTATTTCGTGGATACCTTTTAACCGTTTCATTTCTTTTATGCCAAAAGGTGGCTCGGCTATACCCTTGAGTGCTATTAGTTCCTTTGCCGTCTCTTTAGCACGGCTAATAACAAAGTTGGCTATTTGTTCAAGGCTGAGTTCTTCTTCGTTTATCCTAGGCATTTCTGTTTCTCCCGCTAGCCGGGGAACTCTAGGACAAGCTGCCTATTTTTCGGTAAGAGATAGGATTTGAAGTCTTCCCAAGTGATGCCCTGCTGTAAGTCGTTATTTGCCCTCGCATCGACATATTCAAGACCAATGAGCATCTTCCATAGAATATGTTGCCTTATAAAAGGAGGTTGCCCATTGATGAAGTCCATAACATAGTCGAAAGGCAAGTCACATTTGTCAGCGTAGTATTCCTTGGACCAGCCCCTTTGTTTCAGTATCTGGCCAAGTCTTCTACCAACTAATTCTCTATCTTCTTGGCTTATCCTTGTTTCTTCCATAACAGTCTCCCATCAAAAGCACAAGCACTTGTTTACATCTATTGCCTTATCGTATTCTCTTGTTCACTGTTTCCTTAATGGACTTTCCTCCTGCCCCGGCGGCCGGCGGGGGCCAGGTTGGTCTCCTCGGGGATGAGCGGCAATTGGCTTCTGGAATAGCTTGCTGCCCCCTTACTGAGCAGGGTATCGACCTCCTGCTTGAGACTGGCGATATCGGCGAACTGACGGTAGACGCTGGCGAAACGAATATAGGCGATGTCATCCAGTTCCTTGAGGCGCACCATGACCATATCGCCGATGAGACGGCTGGGCACCTCAGCCCGCCCCAGGCTGTAGAGCCCGGCCTCTATATCTTCCACCAGCTTATCGATGGTGCCGGTGGGCAGGGGGCGCTTCTCACAGGCCTTGCGAATGCCGTTCAGCAGCTTCTCCCGGTTGAACTCCTCGCGGCGGCCATCCTTCTTGGCCACATAAAGCACCCTCTGGGGCTCCACCCGCTCATAGGTGGTGAAGCGGGAGCTACAGCGCTGGCATTGCCGGCGGCGCCTTATCCCCCGGTCTACCTCCCGGGAATCGATGACATTGGTGGCCTCATAACCACAGTAAGGGCATCTCATATCGATTTCTCTTCAATTTTAATACATTATCTTGTGGAATAACGACATGATAACACAATATATAGTGATTGTCAATATGCTGCGCGCCATTATGAATGAAATTCTCAGCCTCCTGGTAGAGAGGGGAAGGAAAAAAAGAGGGGTTTTACCCCTTTAAACGCTCTGGGGAAGGACATCGCTAAAAGGATTAGCGCCCAGGTCGAAAAGACAAGAAGGCCGTAGGGGCAGCGCCCCTACGGCCTCGGCCTTGGTCCCGGGACTATGGTCCGGGAACTGATCCTTTGGCTATGTAGGCATGTTGAAGGCCTGCTTTATGATCTGGGAGGCCATGCTATGGCGAGAGGCCAGGGGCTGGCGCATGAAGGAGGGGATATCCAGCGCGTGCTCGTCCTCCAGTCCCTTGTATATCTGGCGCAGCTCCTCGGTCTTGGCTCTGGCTGGGGCGAGCTTGGCCTCCTGGTTGAATCCGGTGGCGATGAGGGTGATCCTGACCTCGTTCTCCATCTCGGGGTCGAAGACAATGCCGAAGATGATGTTGGCCTCGGGGTCGACCACCTGTCGGATCACGGCAGCGGCCTCATTGACCTCATGCAGGGTGAGGTCCCTGCCCCCACTGATATTGAACAACNCCCCCCGGGCGCCCTCGATGGAAACATCCAGGAGTGGGCTGGCGATGGCGGCCCGGGCCGCATCGGTGGCCCGATTCTGGCCGGTGCCATAGCCGATGGACATCCAGGCCGGGCCGGCGTTGCTCATTATGGCTTTGACATCGGCGAAGTCCAGATTGATCTCGCCGGGTCGGGTGATGACCTCGGCCACCGCCTGAACCCCCTGTCTCAGGGCATCATCGGCCAGTTTGAAGGCATCCTGGGCCAGCACTTTGTGGTCGCAGAGGTTGAGGAGGCGGTCGTTGGGGATGATTATCAGGGTATCCACCTTGTCCACCAGTTTGGAGATGCCCGTCTCCGCCACCCGAGCGCGGTGCACCCCCTCGAAGGCGAAGGGCTTGGTGACCGCGGCAATGGTGAGGGCACCGGCCTCCTTGGCCAGCTGAGCTACCACCGGGGAGGCCCCGGTTCCGGTGCCACCGCCCATGCCGGCGGTGACGAAGATCATATCGGCACCACTAACCGCTTCCCTGATTTCGTCCTGGCTCTCCATAGCGGCATTGGCGCCCAGCTCGGGGTTGCCGCCCACCCCCAGTCCGTGGGTGAGCCTATCCCCGATGCGCATGCGGTGGGGGGCCTCGGCGGTGAGCAGGGCCTGGGCATCGGTATTAATAGCGATAAACTCGACCCCTGCAATGCCCTGCCTCACCATTCGGGTCACAGCATTGCAACCCCCGCCCCCGATTCCTATTACTTTTATCTTGGCTGGATTAGGCACATAGTTTGAATAAGCCGCTTCCGACATCCTACTCCTCCTTTCTATCGCTTTCTCCGTCACCGACCCAACCAGGACTTCAGCCGGGAGAACCAGCGCCTGGCTAATCCCCTCCTGCCCAGGCGCGGCTGATAGGGCAGGGCCGGCTCGTCGGATTGTTGGTGGGCTGCCCAGAGCAGAAGCCCTACGCTGCTGGCATAGGCCGGGTCGTGGAGGTCATCGGCAAGCCCAACCATCCCCTGGGGGGCGCCAATGCGCACCGGAAGGTTTAATACCTCCTGGGCCAGGGCGTCGATGCCGGGCAGGTTGGCGGTTCCTCCGGTGAGCACCATGCCAGCGGGCACGATTGTCTCATATTTAGAGTCGGGCATCTCCAGCATGACCAACTTGAAGATCTCATCCACCCGAGCCCGGATGATGTCGCCCAGGTCTTGGGAGAGGCCAGCATAGCTATTCCCCGGGGCTAGTGGGGTGGGCTCCGCTTGCTGGTCGCTGTTGCTACTCTTCACCAGGAGGCTGCCATAGCGCTTCTTGATCCCCTCGGCCATCTCCCAGGGGATGCCCAGGCCGATAGATATATCCCTGGTGATCTGATAGCCGCCAACGGGGAGCACCGAGGTATGCCAGATGCTGCCCTCCTTGAAGATGGCTATATCTGTGGTCCCCCCGCCGATGTCCACCAGAAGCACCCCTGCCTCCTTCTCCTCGGGCCTGATCACGGCCTCGGCGCTGGCCAAGGGCTCCAGGACCAGGTTCTCCACCTCCACCCCTACGCCGCGAATGCACTTCACTAGGTTGTGAATAGAGGTGGCGGCGGCGGTGATGATGTGGGTCTCCACATCCAGGCGAAAGCCGCACATGCCCACGGGGTTCCTGACGCCCGTTTGACCGTCCAGGGTATAGGAGCGGGGGATGACGTGGAGCAGTCGTCTCTCGTTGGGGATGGTGATGCTGCGGGCCGATTGGAGCACCCGCTTGAGGTCTCTGGAGGATACCATGCGGTCGCTTTTGGGGATGGCCACCACCCCCCGGTTATTGACCGAGCTGATATGGCGCCCGGTAACGCTGATGTAGGCGGCATTTACACTTCGACCGCTGGTGCGCTGAGCAAGGTGCACCGACCTCTTTATGGCCTCCCGGGCCTGGTCGATATTGACTACCAGGCCCTTGCGGATCCCCTCTGAGGGGGTGATGCCGGCCCCCAGGATTTTCAGGCTCCCTTCTTGGAAAGAGGCGATGAGGGTGCATATCTTACTAGTGCCAACATCAATAGCTGAAAAGGTGCTCTCTTTAGCCATGCCCTTATTTCCCTCCTTTCCGGTTTATTGTTATTTAGCAGAAAAGGTTTCTTTCCATAGGCCCCCTCCTTCCCGGAGCCAGGGCAGCGCCGGCCGGGCATGTAGCGCTAGAGCTCGACGATGCCCTTTGCGTCGCTGTAAGATAGCAGCCCGATTGGCGCTGCCCTCGACTTCCACCTCGGATAGACTATTGCTCACTGATTTCATAGGGGATTGCCTGGCTATATATGCTCTGCCACCCGCATCCGGGCGCTGCGGCTGCGCGGGTTGGCCTCTATCTCGGCGGGGGAGGGGGTGATGACCTTCCTGGTGACCGGCCTCAGGCTGGGCCTATGCCCGCAAATACATTGGGGTATCCCCGGAGGGCACAGACATCCCTTGCTCTCACGGCCGATGAACTCCTTGACTATCCTGTCTTCTAGAGAGTGATAGCTAATCACCACCAGGCGCCCGCCATGGCCCAGGAGCTTGGGCACCCCTCCCAGCGCCGCTCTCAGGTTTTGCAGTTCGCTGTTAACAGCGATGCGCAGGGCCTGGAAGGTTCGGGTGGCGGGATGAATGCGTCCCCTGGTCTTCACCGCTTGGGCTACCAGCTGGGCTAGCTCGAGGCTCCTTGTGACGGGACGGTGGGCCACAATATGGCGGGCTATCTGGCGGCTGAAGCGCTCCTCACCGTATTGCCAGATAATATCGGCCAGCTCCGCCTCTGGGGCATTGTTGACAATGTCAGCGGCGGAGAGCTGCTGACCGGGGTTATAACGCATATCTAAGAGGGCATCGCGCTGGAAGCTAAATCCCCTGTCACTGGCCTCCAGTTGGTAGGAGGATACACCCAGGTCGAAGAGGATGCCATGCACGGGGCGGAAATCATACCGGGAACAAATACATTCCAAATGGGCGAAATTCTCATTGACCAGGACCAGGGATGAGCCATAGGGGCGAAGCCTGGTTCGGGTGATGCGAATGGCCTCGGGGTCGGCGTCAATGCCCAGGAGCTGACCACCCGGGAAGCTGCGCTCCAGGATGGCGGCGGCGTGTCCTCCCAGGCCCACGGTGCAGTCCACATACCGCCCCCCCGGCTGTACTCGGAGGGCCTCTATAGCCTCCTCGAGCAGAACCGGCATATGGATGGGCACCGTGGCTTGTAGGTTCACTCCCGCCTCTCCAGTCTCTCCCAGAGCTGTGCTGCCTGGGCACGCACCTCCGCCATCTCCTGATCCCATAGTTCCCTGCTCCAGATCTCCAGGCAATGGTATAAACCGGCGATGATCGCGGTATTCTTCAACTCCGCATACTGTCTCAGCACCCCGGGCAGGGCCAGCCTGCCATTGGCATCCAGTACAAAGGGGAAGGCACCGCTGAACAGGAAACGACTCAGCCGACGGTCCTTGCTCCGCATCTCGGGCAACTTGGATAGGGCCTCGGCGCGCTTTGTCCACTCGGACATGGGGTAAACAACGATGCATTTGTCCAGGCCGAAGCAGGCCACCCCTCCCGCTCTGAACTCCTCCCTGAACCTGGGGGGTATGGGCAGCCTGCCCTTGCTATCGATGTTGTATTCGAATTCCCCTAGAAATGCCGCCATGCCCCACTTTACCCCACACTTTCCCACAAATTAACACAATATTTCCACCTTGTCAATAGGTTTTGGACTATTTTGTACACAATTCTTATCAAGTAGGCAGGGAGATGCCTTTGTGGTATCATATGTCGTGGATCAGGTGTCGCGGGGGGCGAGTTGTTCAAGGCAGCTATACTCACCATAAGCGATAAGGGCTGGCGAGGGGAGAGGGTTGATGCCAGCGGCCGGCTTATTGCTGAGATAATATCGGGCCTGCCCGCTCAGGTGGTGAAATATGAGGTGGTCCCCGATGAGGCCGGGATGATCTCAGCCAAGCTCCGGGAGTGGGCCGACAGCGGCCACATCGACCTGGTGCTCACCACCGGGGGCACGGGGCTGGGGCCTCGGGATGTCACCCCAGAGGCCACTCTGGCTGTGACCAGCCGCCTGGTGCCGGGCCTGGCCGAGGCCATGAGGGCCGAAAGCCTGAAGCTCACGCCCCACAGCATGCTGAGTCGGGCGGTGGCCGGCATCAGGAAGAGGTGCCTCATCGTAAACCTGCCCGGCAGCCCCAAGGCGGTTAGGGAGAACCTTGCAGTCATCATGCCAGCCCTGCCCCACGCCCTGGAGGTGTTGCGGGGCGAGGTCGAGGAATGTGCTCCCCAGGAGAGGCCAAGCCATGCGCATTGATATCCTGACCCTTTTCCCGGGGATGTTTCAGGGTCCCCTGAGTGAGAGCATTATCCAGCGGGCCCGGGAAAGGGGGCTTGTGGAGATATATGTGCACAACCTGAGGGATTTCGCCCACGATAGACATGGCACGGTGGATGATTACCCCTATGGGGGTGGGGCGGGGATGGTGCTGCGCCCCCAGCCCCTCTTCGAGGCGGTGGAGACCATAACCGGCGGCGATAGCTCGGTGCCCATCATCTTGCTCACCCCCCAGGGGAGGCTGTTCCGACATCAGGTGGCCCAGGAACTGGCGGGCCATGACCGCCTGTTGCTCATCTGTGGCCGCTATGAGGGGGTGGACGAGCGGGTGCGGGAACATCTCGTCACCGATGAAATCAGCATCGGCGACTATGTGCTCAGCGGCGGCGAGCCGGCGGCGGTGGTGGTGGTGGATGCCGTGGTCAGGCTGCTGCCCGGCGTCCTGGGCTCAAAGGAATCGGCGGTGGAAGACTCCCATGCCTCAGGGCTTCTGGAATATCCCCACTACACCCGCCCCCGGGTATTCCGGGGGTGGCCGGTGCCCCCGGTGCTCCTATCGGGGAACCATGCCCAGATAGCCCGGTGGCGCCGGGAACAGGCCCTGAGGCGCACCATGGAGCGCCGTCCCGACCTTCTGGAGACGGCTAACCTCAGCAGTGAGGATAAGAAATTCGTGGAGAGGGTTAAGCGAGGGAGCTTGCCCTCGGCCTAGAGGAGCGTTATGCCATGGACCTGGCCACTGCGGCGGAACTCAAGGAGAACCCCGACCTCCCCGAAGTCAGACCCGGGGATAGTGTTAAGGTCACGGTGAAGGTAGTCGAGGGGGACCGAGAGCGGAGCCAGAGCTTTCAGGGTGTGGTTATTCGCCGGCGCCGTGGCGGGGCCAACGCCAACTTCACAGTACGCAGGATAAGCTACGGCATAGGCGTGGAGCGTACCTTCTTCCTGCATTCCCCCCTCCTGGAGAAGGTGGAGGTGTTGCGGCGGGGCAAGGTGCGTCGTGCCCGACTCTACTACCTGCGGGGGCGCACAGGCAAGGCAGCCCGTCTCAAGGAGCAGCGAGAGACCTAGCGGAGGGGGCGGTGAGCTATGCCGAGGTCGCTGTAAACTCCCCGCTGGCAGGTCGCCGCACCTTTAGCTACTCCATACCAGCTCGCCTCTCGGTGGCGGCAGGGCAGGCGGTCTGGGTGCCCTTCGGCCGCCAGGTGCTCCAGGGCATCGTCCTGGAGCTGAGCCACCAGCCTCAGGTCGAAGAGACGCGGGATATCGAGGGTATTATCCACCCCCAACCCCTCCTCAGCCCCGCCCAGGTGGAGCTGGCTCGGTGGCTCTCAGACCACTATCTTTGCCCCCTCTTCGATGCCGTTGCCCTGATGCTCCCCCCCGGCTTCGAGCGCCGTATCCTGACCTTCTTTCGGGCCGGCCCTAACTTCGGCGAAGCGGGGCCGAGTTCGCTGTCCCCCGAGCAGCGGGCAGTGCTTCGTTTAGTCGAGGCGCATAACAGGGTGCCCCAGTCCCAGGTCGAGAAAAGGCTGGGCAAGGAAAGGGCGGGGCGGGTGGTGGCCCAGCTGGTGCGTTCCGGGCTCATCGAGAGGGTGTATGAGCTCGAGCCTGCTAAAGTAGGGCCCAAGTTCGTGGACCGCTGGCGCTTGGCCGTGGGCCAGGAGCAGGCCCAGGAGGCAGCCGGGCGTTTGGCCCGAAGGTCCCGACGCCAAGCGGTGCTGCTACAACTGCTGCAACTCGGCCCTCTGAGCCCTGCGGAGGCGAGGCTGGATGCCCGTGACTTGGCGGTGCTCCGTTCCCTGGAGCAGAAAGGCTTGGCCTGCCGGGAGCAAATCGAGGTCAGGCGCGACCCCCTGGCGGGGCGCCGCTTTGCGCCCTCAGTGGCTCCTCAGCTAACACCAGCCCAGGAGGCTGCCTGGGTGCCCATCAGGGAGGCCTTGCATCAGGGGAAACCCTCGGTCTTCCTACTGCATGGGGTCACCGGCAGCGGCAAAACCGAGCTCTACCTCAGGGCTCTGGCCGAGGCGGTAACCCTGGGCAAGCAAGGCATCGTACTGGTGCCGGAGATAGCCCTCACCCCGCAGACCATCGCCCGCTTTGCCTCCCGCTTTCCCGATCGGGTGGCAGTGCTCCACAGCCAGCTATCCCTGGGGGAACAATACGACGAGTGGCGTCGTATCCAGGAGGGTGCCTTCGATGTAGTCATTGGCTCGCGGAGCGCCTTGTTCGCCCCTCAACCCCGTCTCGGGCTCATAGTCATTGATGAGGAGCATGAATGGACCTACAAGCAGGAGACCTCGCCCCGCTATCATGCCCGGGAGGTAGCCCTGAAGCTGGCGGAGCTTATCGGGGCGGTGGTGATCCTGGGTAGCGCCACCCCTGAGGTGGAGAGCTTCTATCGGGCCCGTCGGGGCGACTATAGCCTCCTGTCGCTGCCGGGGCGGGTGGGGCCGGCTCCAGATGTATCGTTGCCCCGGGTGGAAATCGTCGACCTCAAGGAGGAACTCAAGGCCGGCCATCGCGGCATCTTCAGTCGCTCCTTGATCGAGGCCCTGGGCCAGGCCCTGGCTGCCGGGGAGCAGGCGATCCTGTTCCTCAATCGGCGGGGGGCCGCCAGTATCGTGCAGTGCCGGGACTGTGGCTTTGTGCTGCGCTGCCGGCGCTGTCATATCCCGCTGACCTATCATTCGGCGGAGAGGGGGCTTATCTGCCACCAATGCAATTATCAGTCAAGGGTGCCTCAGAGCTGCCCCCAGTGTGATAGCCCGCGCATCAAGTTCCTAGGGGTGGGGACACAGCGGGTGGAGGAGGAGGTGGCCCGGCTGTTCCCCTCGGCCCGATTGCTGCGCTGGGACAGGGATGTTACCAAGGGCAAGAACGCCCATGAGCGGATTATGGAGCGGTTTCTGCGCCGCGAGGCGGATGTGCTCATCGGCACCCAGATGGTGGCCAAGGGACTAGACATGCCCCTGGTCACCCTGGTGGGGGTCGTCTCTGCCGACGTCGGCCTCTATCTGCCCCACTTCAGGGCCGGGGAGCGCACCTTTCAGCTCCTGTGCCAGGTGGCGGGCAGGGCGGGGCGGGGCCCTGGGAGGGGCAGGGTGATCATCCAGACCTATACCCCAGAGCATTATGCCGTGCAGGCTGCCGCCGGCCACGACTATGCCGCTTTCTATGAAAGGGAGCTGGCCTTCCGCCGGGAGCACCACTTGCCGCCCTTCGCCCGGCTGGCACGCCTGGTCTACACTCACCCCAATGCCAGCCAGTGCCAAAAGGAGGCGCTGCGGCTGTATCGCCGTCTGGAGCAGGAGAGGGCCAGTCAGGGCATCGCCGACCTCGACCTCATCGGCCCCTCCCCCGCCTTCTTGGAGCGGATCAGGGGGCGCTTCCGCTGGCACATCATCCTTCGAGGGGCTGAGCCGGCTCGCCTGGTGGAGGGGGTGCCCCTCCCCCAGGGGTGGAGCCTGGATATCGACCCGGTAAACCTGCTCTGAGCTTTACACTGCCATCAGGCTCGATTATAATGGCGGTGCGAGGCTGGCAAATGGCCGTTTTGCCTATCCGTCAGGTGCCCGACCCGGTGCTGCGGCAGCGGGCCAAGAGAATAACTAGCTTTGATGGCTCCGTCCAGCGTCTCATCGACAATATGATAGATACGCTGCACTCCGCCGGTGGGGTGGGGCTGGCGGCCAATCAAGTAGGGGTCCCTCTGCGCCTGGTGGTCATCCATCTCCCGGAGACGGAGGTGGTCTGCTTGGTAAACCCCGAGATAGTAAAGCGCTCCGGGGAGCGGGAGGTGGTGGAGGGGTGTCTCAGCATCCCGGGCTATCAGGGGGAGCTGAAGCGGTCCGAAAGGGTGGTAGTTAAGGGCCATGACCGATGGGGCAGGGAGGTTCGGCTCAGGGCGGAGGAGCTAATGGCCCAGGCCCTGGAGCATGAGATCGACCACCTCAATGGTATCCTGTATATCGACCGGGTGGAGGGCCCTGACAAGCTAACCAGGATCAAACCTGAGGCAGAGGCCGAACCGGGGATGTAGGCATTTCGCCATGTCATGGGGGGCGGTTCGCAAGCAGCCCCGCCTGCATTCGCGTTTGGGCCTATGTCAATGTGTGGTGTGAAAGACAGACCAACCAGAATCACCATCGAGGGCGGGACTGCCTTCCTATTGGCCAGGGTGAGGGATTTCCTGGCCTCCCAGGTGAGCCACGCCTACTTGGTGGGGGGCTTTGTCCGTGACGCTCTCCTGGGCCGGGCTACCACTGATATAGATGTCTCAGTGGCCGGCGAGGCCCAGCTATTGGCCCGATCGTTGGCTGATGCCCTAGGCGGCAAATATGTGCTCCTGGATCAGGTTCACCAGGTAGCCAGGGTGGTGCTGTTCCTGGAGGATGGTCGCTGGTTCGTTGACCTGTCTGCCCTGCGTGGGGATATCGAGGCCGACCTGGGCGACCGCGACTTCACCATAGATGCCATGGCCCTGCCCCTTTTTCGACCTGGGGATGACAGTCGCCCCTCCTCGCAGGTTGAGTGGTCGACGGAGCACATCATCGATCCTCATGGCGGGCTGGCTGACCTTCGGAAAAGGCGAATCAGGGTGGTGAGGCAGCGCGCCTTCGAGCACGACCCGGTGCGGCTGCTTCGGGCAGTGCGGCTGGCCTCTCAGCTGGGCTTCGCTATCGAGATGCAGACCCGGAGGTTGATCCAGGACAAGGCCGGACTTATAAAGAGCGGGGCGCCGGAGCGGGTGCGGGATGAGCTGTGCCTCATCCTGGGCCACCCCGAGGCGGCCCAATACCTGCATCAGCTTCACCGGCTGGGCCTTTTGCTTAATATAATCCCGGAGCTGGCGCCCACAGTGGGCTCGAAGCAGCCCAAGGAGCACTTCTGGAATGTCTTCGAGCACTCCCTGGAGACGGTGGCAGCGGTGGGGGTGGTGCTCCAGGAGCGACGTCCCGATTTTGCCTGCATCGTCCCCTGGTCTGAGACGCTGGCGGAGCACTTCGACCGGGAGGTGAGCAGCGGTCACAGCCGTCGCGTCTTGCTCAAGCTGGCGGCACTCCTTCACGATATCGCCAAACCCCATACCCGAAGCCTGGAGGAGAGCGGCCGGATTCGCTTCTTCGGTCATGCCCGGGAGGGGGCCAGCCAGTCGGCCCTCATCATGGACCGCCTCCGCTTCAGCAACCGGGAGATAAGGCTGGTGGAGACGGCCATCCGTTACCACCTCCGCCCGGTGCAGATGGCCGGCGGTGAGGGGCTGCCCACCCGGCGGGCTATGTACCGCTATTTTCGAGATGCCGGTGAGGCCGCCATCGATACCCTTTTCCTGAGCCTGGCCGATCATCTGGCGGCTCGGGGCCCCACCCTGGACCTGGCCTCCTGGCAGCAGCACGCCGAGCAGGTCGGCTATGTGCTGGAGCAGCACTTTAAGGAAAAGAGCCTCACCCGTCCCCCCAAGCTGGTGGATGGCCACGACCTGATGCAGAGCCTCGGCCTTGAGCCCGGCCCGAGCGTGGGACGGCTTTTGGAAATGGTGCGGGAGGCCCAGGCTGCGGGGGAGGTGGCCACCAGGGAGGAGGCCCTGGCCCTGGCCCGGCGATACCTGGAGGCTAAATAAGACCGCTTAATAACTCGCTTCGCTCTCTTTGCAGCAATCTCATTCGAGGCAGGCATAATGCGCAGGCGCAGATGGTGGATTTTTGGGGGAATAGCACTGCTCACCGGCTTCGCTGCCTTCGCCCTGACGCCCTTCGGCGGCGAAAGGCTGGGCCGGGATGACTTCGTCTTCGGGCTGGACCTGAAAGGCGGCGTTTATGTGGAACTGGAGGCGGAGCTACCCCCCGAGGCCAGCGGCATAGAGGCCAAGGCTTATATCGATAGCGCCATCCACAAGATCCAGAATCGTGTCGATGCCTTGGGGGTTACCGAGCCCGTAATCCAGAGTAAGGAGGCGGGGGGCAAGCATCTCATCGTGGTGCAACTCCCCGGCATTACCGATACCGACGAGGCCATGGCGGTCATCAAGCAGGCGGCCTTTCTGGATTTCAGGGCACCCCGACTGGAGAGGGATGGCCACGCCGCTCTGGACGAGGAGGGCCGCCTCCAGTGGCTCTCCCGGGAGGAAATGAGACAGCGGGGGGAATCCCTGACCGGAGATAACCTCAATCGGGCAGCGGCCACCTTCACCGATATGGGCGAGCCCCAGGTAAGCCTCGACCTGGACAGGGAGGGGCGGCGGATACTGGAGGCGCTCAGCACCAGGCTGGTCAACAGCTGGCGACCGACATACATCAAAGGGATGGAAGGGTTCACCGACGAAGAATTCAGAGAGCATTTGGGCGGGCCGCGGGTTCTTGAATATCCACCCCTGGGCATTTTCTTGGACGATCGGCTCATATCTGCGCCGGTATTCAGCCATGGTCCCATCACTGCTGCCGCTGGTGGCGCCGTAATTGAAAACGTAACCGCCGCTGAGGCCACCAGATACGCCATTCAGCTCAACTCTGGTGCCCTGCCCGTGCCCCTCAAGGAGACCGGCGACCGCCGTGATATCGACCCCGCCCTGGGGCCTCAGTTCATCAAGCAAAGCCTGATAGCCGGGGCCATTGGCCTGGGGCTGGTCATCCTGTTCATGTTTCTCTTCTACCGCTTGCTCGGCCTGCTGGCTGGAGGTGCCCTGCTCATCTACGGCTGCCTGGTCTTGTCCATTTTCAAGCTGATCCCGGTCACCCTGACCCTGGCCGGCCTGGGGGGCTTTATCCTGTCCATAGGGATGGCCGTGGATGCCAATGTGCTCATCTTTGAGAGGCTAAAGGAGGAGTTGCGGGCGGGGCGCACCCTGGGGGCAGCCGTGGAGGCGGGGTTCGCTCGGGCCTGGCCCGCCATTCGAGATAGCAATGTGACCACCTTCATCGTCTGTGCCATCCTTTACTGGCTGGGCAACTGGACGACCTCGCCCCCGGTGCAGGGCTTTGCCCTGACCCTATTTATCGGCGTGGCCACCAGCATGTTCACCGCGGTTTTCGTCACCCGCAACTTCCTGCACCTGGCCACCGGCTGGCGATGGCTCCAGCGACGGTGGCTTTACGTTTGGCTGAGGGAGGGGCGAGGTGTTTGACCTGGTAGGCAAGAGACACTGGTTTTTTGCCCTCTCGGGGGTGATCATCATCGTTGGCTTGGTCTTCCTGGGGATCTTCCGACTCAAGTGGGGCGTTGACTTCAGCCCCGGGTCAGAGCTGACCGTCCGCTTCAGCCAAGCGGTGGACAGGGGGGCTCTGGTGGCGGAGATGGCTGACCTGGGCTACCCCGACGCCGCGGTTCAGGGCGTGGGCGAGAACAGCTATATCATCAGAACCACCAGCAACGTCACCGGAGAGGAGCTGGCCCGGATCAAGGACCGGATCGAGGAAAAGCTCAGTCCCTTTGCCGCCCAGCCCACCCTGGCCTCGGTAGGCCCGGCCCACTCCAGGCAGATAGTCAGGGGGGCGGCCATCGCCGTGGCCGTAGGGGCTCTGGGCATCCTGCTCTATATCGCCTGGGCCTTCCGTCGCCTGCCCAGGCCCTTCCGCTATGGCACCTGCGCCATCGTCGGCCTGCTCCACGATATTTTGGTGGTGGTGGTGGTATTCTCCATTTTGGGGAAGCTCCTCAATATGGAGGTCGACCTCATGTTCGTCACCGGCGTTTTGGCGGTCATAGGCTATAGCGTCAACAACACGGTGGTGGTCTTCGATCGGATCCGAGAGAATCTGGGGCGGGGCATCGGCGCCAACTTCGCCGATACCGTCAATCTGAGCCTGGTGCAGACCCTGGGACGCTCCCTCAACACCAGCTTGACCACGGTCTTTGTGCTGCTGGCGCTCTATCTGGTGGTGGGGATAGAGATACGCCCCTTCATCTTGGTTCTCCTGGTGGGGGTCATCGCTGGCACCTATAGCTCCCTGTTCATCGCCAGTCAGTTGCTGGTGGTGTGGGAGCGGGGGGAGGTGGGGAGGCTTTGGCTTCGCTTGCGGCCAAAAAGATGAGGATGAGCCCCAAACCTGACACTGCCCTGGCCCTTTATATCCACATCCCCTTCTGCCGCACCAAATGCCCCTACTGTGACTTCAGTTCATATAGTGGGCTGGAGGGGCTCATCCCCCGATATGTGGAGGCTTTGGAGGCGGAGGCCGCCTTTTGGGCCCGGTCTCGGGGCCGGCTCCCCGTGGCCACCATTTATTTCGGAGGCGGCACCCCCAGCCTGCTCAGCGGGGAACAGGTAAATCGGATACTGGAGGCCTGCCGCAATAGCTTTCGGGTAGCCCCCGGGGCGGAGATAACCCTGGAGGCCAACCCAGATAGCGCCCACGATGCTCTGCTCAAACATCTTCCCAGCATGGGCGTCAATCGTCGCAGCCTGGGGGTGCAGAGCTTCGAGCCCGATCTGTTGAAAACATTGGGCCGTCTTCATACAGCGGAGCAGGCCAGGGATGCCCTTTGGGCGGCCCGCCGCGCCGGCTTCCACAATATCAACCTGGACCTGATGTATGGTCTGCCGGGGCAGTCGCTGGAGAGGTGGCGCAATGACCTGGAGCAGGCGCTGGAACTGGCCCCGGAGCACATCTCCCTCTACCCCCTCACTCTGGAGGCAGACACCCCTCTGGGCAGGGAAGCGGCCTCGGGACGACTATCCCTCCCTGAAAGCGACCTGGTAGCCGATATGTATATCGCTGCCGAGACGGTCCTGGGGCAAGCCGGCTATGAGCATTATGAGATCTCCAATTGGGCCAGGCCGGGGCATCGGTGCCATCATAACCTGTTTTACTGGCAAAACCGGCCCTACCTGGGCCTGGGCGCCAGCGCCCACTCCTGTTTCCAGGGCTACCGCTTCAGCAACGAGAACTCGCCGCAGGAATATATCGAGCGCCTGGAGTCGGGCTTGCCCAGGGCTTTGGACGGCGGAAGCTATCCGGGTTCAGTGGCCCAGGTGGAAAGGATAGACCGTGATACGGAAATAGCGGAGACCTTGATCCTGGGGCTGAGGCTGGTGGAGGGGATAGAGCTCGAAGGCTTTGCCCGGCGCTTCGGGGCAGAGGTGTCCTCTCTCTATCCGGGGAAGGTCGAGGAGCTAATAGACTCGGGATTGCTGGAACCCCGGGGCTCGAGGCTCAGGCTGACCCAGCGGGGCCGTCTCCTGGGCAACGAGGTGTTTATGCGCTTCCTGCCCGATTCCCGTTAAGCCAGTTGGTGCCTTTCCTTTATGGCCCTTAACAGGGGGGCGATGTCCGAGGTCTTCCGGGCCGGGGTGGCTGGGCCCAGGGGGTCATCGACGGGATTTCCCAGGAGGACATCGAAGGTGGCCTTGACCGAGGCCGCCAGCGAGGGGTAGTAGTATCCCCCCTCCAAAGCGAACACCAGTCGTCCTTGACATAATTCCTGGGCCAAACCCCTCAAAAGGGCTACCATGTGGCCGATGCCGGTGGTGGAGACCTGCATCAGGGCCAGACGGTCGGCCCAGTGGATGTCGTAGCCCGCTGATACCAGGACAAGCTGGGGCTGGAAGCGGCGAGCAGCAGGCAAGAGGATCTCCTCAAAGGCTTGCAGGTACTCCTCATCGCCGCAGCCGGCGGGGAGGGGCACATTTACAGTGAGACCCTCGCCTTCGCCCACCCCCACCTCGTTTGCGCCCCCCGTGCCCGGATAAAAGGGGTATTGGTGGGTGGAGAAATAGAGGACGGATGGGTCGTGGTAGAAGGCCTCTTGGGTGCCATTGCCGTGGTGGACATCGAAGTCGACGATGAGGATGCGTTCCAGCCCAAAATCGGCCAGGGCATGCCTGGCAGCTACAGCCACATTGTTGAACAGGCAAAAGCCCATGGCTCGGGATGGGGTGGCATGGTGGCCTGGGGGCCTTACCAGACCGAAGGCGCTGTCCAGTTCCTGCCTCAACACGGCTGAGGTGGCCTCAATGAGGCCGCCGGCAGCATAGAGGGCCGCCTCATAGGACTTACGGGAGACCACGGTATCGGCATCCAGCCAGCCCCCGCCCCCAACCGATGTCATCTCGATGGCACGAATATAATCGGCAGTATGGACTCTCATTAGCTCCGCTGTGGTGGCCGGTCGCGGTGCCACAGGGAGTAGCTGGCTGGCCACCCCCGACCTCTCCAGGACTGAGAGCACCTCCACCAGCCGGTTGGCGTTCTCAGGGTGGCCCCCGGTATCGTGCTCCAGGTAGATGGGGTGATAGACGATGCCTACCTTGCTCATTTCCCCCTTTCGACCTGGCCAATAATATCAGAGAGGCCCCTCTCAAGCAATGGGCAATCTGAGGCTGATTGCCCCAGGGCTGGGCCTATGCTATACTGCTTCTCAAAAGGCGCCGATTGGTAAGCGATGCCCCTGGATTTTACCCTGGTTGCGGCCCAGGTAGAGGGCATGGTGGACAGGCTGGGCCGGGAGCGGGCCCAGCAGGCCCAGAGATTGGCCTTCGCCCGGGAGACCCTGGCCCAGCAAGCCCAGTCCCTTCCCTCCTTGAAGCAGAAGATCGCTGCCAGCAATACCACCTGGCTGGTGGCTGGGCTGGGGCAGGGGCTCGATGGGCGTCATGCCCCGCCACCCCTGCCCCAGGCCTTCGCTGTGGTGGCGGTAGATGGCTCACATATCGATGTCGACCGCCATAGCCCGGCGCGCTGCTATCTGCTGAATATGGGATTGGTGCAGCTCCAATATGGGGCTGAACCTAAAGCCGTTCTCCGTAGCCAGCCTGCCTTGTATTCTGAGGAATCGGATCTGATGCTCAGTGATCCCTCCAGCAACCGCGAGGAGCCCATAGAGGGTGCCCTTCTGGGCATCAGGCGCAGCGTCGAGGAGTGTTGGGCCCTGGCCAGCCTCGTCGAGGGAATGGATGAGGCGATGCCAGCCCTGGCCCTGCTGGATGGCTCTCTGATACTGTGGGGCCTGGCCAGCCAGAGATATGGAGACTTCGTCAGGGAAGCCCTTCTGGACAATAGCTTCCTAAAATGTCTGGACAAACTCAAGGGTCTGACCTCCAGGTCGAAAAGGGCCCTGGCCAGCTACATAAGCTTCCCGCGGAGCACCGAGGTGGTCAATGTGCTCCGGGTGGCCCTCTGCCCCTACGAGCCGGCGGACTGTGACCGCTTTTGCCCTGGGCGCCGGGCCTCTCGGGGGCGTCCCTGCGATAAGGTGGCCGGCGTGCTGGATAGCGACCTGTTCCTGAGGCTTCTCGAGGAAGGCGAGCGCTCCGACGTCTTCCTCAGTCGCTCCTCGGTGGTGAGGGAGCGGTATCGGGAGCACGAGGTCTGCTTCTTCTATATGAAGGTGGGCGAGGAGATAGGCCGAGTGGAGATGCCCCGCTGGGTGGCCGAGGACGGGGATTTGCTGGGGCTGGCTCATGCCCTGGTCTATGACCAGTGCCGGCGGGGGCTGGGCTACCCGGTGGCCTTGAGCGAGGCCCACGAGCAAGCGGTGGTCACCGCCGCCGACCGGGGCCAGTTCCAGGAGCTGGTGGAGCAGATGCTGGAGGAGCGGCGCCTGCCCTGTGCCAGCTCCACCAAACGCCTGAGCAAGAGATTGAGGTGGATTTAGCATGGGCCTTATCCGGGCTATTGCCTCCCGCTTTCGGGGCGTCCAAGAGGGGCGCAGCCCCTCTTATAAAAACTCCCCCGGTGAGGGGATACAAGGGGTGAGGTCATACTGATAGCCGTAGGCATTTCACCCGAGATAGACACCCAGGTCGAAAGAAGGGGTGAGGTCAGATCACCAGGATAGGCGAGGTCATCGAGTCCTCAAGCAGCTCATTCACCGCCCAGTGCTATGAGCTGCACCAGCCCCCTCCCCTGGGCAGCCTGGTCCGCTGCCAGGATGCCCAGGGGGAGGTCTTTGGCGTGGTGGCCCATGCCGCTACCTCAAGCCTTGAGCCGGGGCGCCGCCCTATCGCCCGGGGCAGGGAGGTGGCGGAGGCGGAGGACATCTATCGGGAGCACCCCCAACTGGCCCGCCTCCTGCGCACCGTCTTTTCGACCCTAATCGTGGGCTATCGGGAGGGGGGCCAGCTCAAGCAATATTTGCCGCCCTTACCGCCCTACCTTCATAGCTTCGTCTATCTCTGCGGCGACGATGAAATAGTCGAGTTCAGCCGTTCCTTTGATTTCCTGAGCCTTCTGGTCGAAGCCGGGGGGCCGGTGCCCGCCGAGGAGTTGATAGCGGCCACCCTCCGTCAGCTAAGCCTTGCCCGGGAAGACCGCCGTGGTTTTCTGGTGGCGGCGGGCAAGGAGCTGGCGCTGCTCCTGGCCGGAGACCTGCACCGCCTGGACACTATATTGAGGAAGATCAGGGCGTGAACCAGGAAGCACCTAAGCAACTGGGCATCGTGGTCTCCGGCTCCCTGACCAAGGGGGTCGAGGTCAAGCTGGATAACGCCATCTCGGTGGAGGATATGGCGGTAGGCCGCTATGTCACCATCGAGGGCGAGCGGCAACGCTTCCTGGGTATGGTCACCGATGTCAGCCTAGGGGCCATCGACCCCCGGGTGTCGGTGGCCCCGCCCGACCTCTCCGACCCCTTCATCGCCGAGGTCATCAAGGGCAGCAGCACCTATGGCAGCCTTCATGTCATGCCCCAGCTTGCCCTGGGCGAAATGCTGGGCCTCCCCGGGGAAGGCCCCCAGCCGGTGAAGACGGTGCCCGCCCATTTCTCGGTGGTGCGGGAGGCCTCCCAGCGGGATATCGAGCTGGTCTTCGGCAGTGAGGACGAGAGGCTTTTCTACATCGGCAACCCCCTGGATATGGAGACAAAGGTCTGCCTCGACCTGGCCCAGTTTGTGATGCGCTCCAATGGCATCTTCGGCAAGAGCGGCACCGGCAAGACCTTCCTCACCCGCCTGCTCCTGGTGGGCCTGCTCCAGAAGGATGTGGCCTCCAGCTTGGTCTTCGATATGCACAATGAATATGGCTGGGAGGGCCGCAGCGAGCATGGCTACAAGGTGAAGGCCTTGAAACAGCTTTTCCCCTCCAAGGTAGCGGTGTTCACCTTGGACGAGGAGAGCTCGCGGCGACGGGGGGTGAGCACCGACTTCGTGGTCAACATCGGTTACGACGAGATCGAGCCCGAGGATGTGGAGCTCCTGAGCGAGACCCTGGGCCTCACCGAGGCGGCAAAACAGGCCTGCTACCGGCTGGCGCGGCGCTTCGGCCAACGGTGGCTGGAGAGCTTTCTGGCCCTGGAAAGCCGAGAGGACCTGAATTCCCTGGCCAATAGCCTGGGCGAGCACGAGGCTACCCTGGCCTCCCTGCACCGCCGCCTCGACACCCTGAGAAGGCTGGCCTTTCTGGTGCCCCAGGCCGCCGACAATTCGGTGAGACGCATCCTGGAGTACCTAGAGCGGGGGATAAATGTGGTCCTCGAGTTCGGCCGCTATACCGACATCACTGCCTACATTCTGGTGGCCAACCTGCTCACCCGGCGCATCCACGCCCAGTACCGGGCGCGCACCGAGGAAGCCATGGGCGCCGACAGGCCCCTCCCCCGCCCCCTGGTCATCACCATCGAGGAGGCCCACAAGTTCCTCAACCCCCAGGTGGCTGACCAGACCATCTTCGGCACCATCGCCCGGGAGATGCGCAAGTATAATGTGACCCTGCTGGTCATCGACCAGCGCCCCAGTGGCATCGACGACGAGGTCATGTCCCAGCTGGGCACCAAGATAACCTGTCTCTTAGACAACGAGCGGGATATCGAGGCGGTGCTCACCGGCACCCCAGGTCGCGGGGAGCTGAGGTCGGTGCTTTCCCGGCTGGAGACCAAGCAGCAGGCGCTCATCTTCGGGCACGCCCTGCCTGTGCCGGTGGTGGTGAAGGTTCGGGAGTATGGCTCTGCCGAATCCTATAAGAGCTTTGGCTTCAAGGATACCGCCGAGCTCAAGAGGCAGGCCGAGGCAGATATAGACAGGCTGTGGGGGGATGGTTGATGGCCGAGAACAAAGAACCGAAGCCAGAGCCGCCCCAGGCCGAGGAGCGCCACATCGGCTTCAGGCAGAGGTGGCTCCGCCTGGTGGAGGAGGCCTTTGAGAAGCGACGGGCCCAAGAGCGGGGCGGAACCCCCATCTTCCCCGCCGCCCACGCCGGTATCTACTTCCAGGCCGCGATTATCGCCCTGATAGATACTTTGGCCCAACGCCGAAGGCATAAAGCTAGACATAAAACTGGAGAAGGGGAAACGTAAAAGCATGGCCCGGCGACCCTTGGTCGAGGGGATAGACCTTCCATTGAGCGCCGTCCAAGCCTTCCAGGTCTTCAAAGACCGTCCCTTCTGCTTTTTCCTGGATAGCGGCATGGACCCCCACAAGCTGGGGCGGTACTCCTTCCTGGGGGCTGAGCCCTTCTTGGTCCTTAAAAGCCGCGGCCCTGAGATCACCTTGCTCCAGGCAAACGATGAAGCCCAGGTCGAAAAGGGCAACCCCTTCGATGTGCTGCGCGACGCCTTGAACGCCTATCGCCTGGATAGCGGGCCGGCACCTATCCCCCTGGTGGGCGGGGCGGTGGGCTACTTCAGCTATGATTTGTGCCACTTCATCGAGAAGCTGCCCTCTAGCGCCATCGATGACCTGGAACTGCCCGAATGTTACCTGGGCCTCTATGATGTGGTGGTGGCCTTCGACCACCTGGCCAATAAAGTATATATTGCCTCCACCGGTTTCCCGGAGCTGGAGGAGGCCAGGCGGCTGCATCGGGCCCGAGAGAGGCTGGAGGAGACCAGAAGACTTTTGACCAGTGCTCAGGGATTGATACCGGCAAGGCATGAGCCGGAGATATACTCCCAGATCGAAATAAGGGCCAATTTCACCCGGGATGAGTACCTGGAGGCGGTGGCCAGGACCCGGGAGTATATCTGTGCCGGGGATATCTTTCAGGCCAACATCTCCCAGCGTTTTGAGGCTGAACTGGGGGTAGCCCCCGATGAGCTTTACCTCAAGCTGCGCCAGGTGAACCCAGCACCCTTTGCCGCCTTCCTTAGCTACCCCGAGGCTGCCATCCTCAGCGCCTCCCCGGAGCGTTTCCTGAAGGTGAGCGGCGATTGGGTGGAGACCCGGCCCATCAAAGGCACTCGCCCCCGGGGCAGGACCCCGGAGGCAGACCAGGCCCTGGCCCGGGAGCTTCTGGGCAGTGTCAAGGACCGTGCCGAGAACATCATGATAGTGGATCTGGAGCGAAATGATATCGGGCGGGTGTGCCGCTATGGCACGGTGCGCGTCTTGGAGCTGGCCATCCTGGAGACATACCCCACCGTGTTTCACCTGGTATCCACGGTGGTAGGGCAGCTCAGGCCGGATAAGGATCGCATCGACCTGCTCAAGGCCTCTTTCCCCGGCGGCTCCGTCACCGGCGCCCCCAAGGTCAGGGCTATGGAGATCATCGATGAGCTGGAGCCCACCCGGCGCAGCGTCTATACTGGCTCCATCGGTTACCTCAGCTTCGATGGGGGGATGGACTTGAGCATCGTCATCCGCACCTTTATTGTCAGGGGGGGGAGGGCCTATTTCCAGGTGGGGGGTGGCATTGTCTACGATTCGGAGCCCGAGGCCGAGTATATGGAGACCCTGGACAAGGCCAAGGCCTTGGTGCAAGCGCTGAATCTCTCGGCCAAAGTGGCAGTGGAGGCCAAGGCATGATCCTGGTCATCGATAACTACGATTCCTTCGTCTATAACCTGGCCCAGTACCTGGGGGAGCTGGGCTGGGAGCCGGAGGTCTTCCGCAACGATAAGATAACCCTGGAAGAGATAGAAAGGCTAGCCCCCACCCATATCGTCATCTCCCCCGGCCCCTGCACCCCGCGGGAGGCGGGCATCTCCAACGATGTGGTGCGCTACTTCGGGGGCAAGCTGCCCATCCTGGGGGTATGCCTGGGACACCAGTGCATCGGCTATGCCTATGGCGGGGAGATCGTGCGGGCCCCGGTGCCCGTGCACGGCAAGCCCTCCTCCATCCACCACGATGGCAAGACCATTTATGAGGGACTGCCCAATCCCCTCATCGGGGGACGCTATCACTCCCTGGTCATCAAGCCGGAGAGCCTGCCCCCCTGTTTGGAGGTGACGGCCCGGACTGAGGAAGGCATAATCATGGGGGTGCGCCACAGGGAATATGTGGTGGAGGGGGTGCAGTTCCACCCTGAGTCCATCCTCACCCCGCCTGGCCATGACCTATTGCGCAACTTCCTGCGCTTCGCTGGGCCGCTGTGGAAGAGTTAGTCTACCTGAATGGTCGGCTCCTGCCTCGGGCCCAGGCTCGCATTTCGCCCCTGGATCATGGCTTTCTCTATGGATATGGCCTTTTCGAGACGATGAGGGCCTACAAGGGCCATATATTCCGTCTCAACGCCCATATTGAGCGACTCCTGGCGGCTGCCAAGCTATTAGGCTTTGCCTCCAAGCTCAGCGCCGCCATGCTGAAGCAAGCCTGCGTCGAAGTATTAGAGGCCAACCAGCTTGAGGAGGCCTCGGTGCGGCTGGCGGTATCAGCGGGGGAGGGGGAGCCCAGGCCGGACCCGGCTACCTGCCAGGAGCCCACTGTCTTCATAGTGGCCAGAACCTACGTGCCTCCCTCCCCGGAGGCCTATGAACGGGGCTTTAGCGCCGTGATGGCTTCCCTGCGGCGGGATAGCCAGTCACCGCTTTCCTATCTTAAATCGGCCAACTTCCTGTTGAGCCTCCTGGCCCGGCAGGAGGCCAGGGGGGCTGGCGCTGACGAAGCTTTGCTCCTCAACGAGCGGGGCCATGTGGCCGAGGGCAGCCTGAGCAACATCTTCCTGGGCAAAGGGGGTCGCCTGTTCACCCCCGACCAGGAAAGCGGCATCCTGCCCGGCATTACCCGCCAAGTGGTCCTGGAGCTGGCCCATTCGCTGGGCGTAGCGGTCAAGGAGGACAAACTCGGGCCGGAGGCCCTGCTCAGCGCCGACGAGGCCTTTTTGACCAATAGCCTTATCGAGGTAATGCCCCTGACCCAAATAGGGGGAAAGGCTATTGGCTCAGGCAGGCCCGGGCCGCTGACCGTGAGCTTCATGGCCGCTTATAAAGAGCTGGTGGCCCGGGAGACGGGAATCGCCTGCTAAAAGGAGATGGATTGCTGAGCGTATTTCGTCAGAGAACGGAGCAGGGCCTGAGGCGCAGTAAAGAAACCTGGTTCGGCAGGCTCTCCCGCCTCTTCAACCGGGCCGCTATCGACGAGGCGGTCTGGGGGGAGGTGGAGGAACTGCTCATCGCCGCCGATGTGGGAGTGGCCACCACGGCCAAGCTCCTGGAGCTGGTCAAGGAGCATGCCCAGCGGCGGAGGCTGGAGGGAGGCCCTGAGGTGCGCGCTGTCCTGATGGAGGAGATGGTTCGGATGCTGAGCGTGGAGGTTCCGGAGCAGCCTTCCCCCACCCCTATGCCCCTGGTTATCCTGACGGTGGGGGTGAATGGCTCGGGCAAGACCACCAGCATCGCCAAGCTGGCCCACAGCTACAGGGAGGCGGGGCAGTCTGTCATCCTAGCCGCTGCCGACACCTTTAGGGCAGCAGCCATCGACCAGTTAAGGGTATGGGGGGCAAGGGCAGGGGCGGACGTCATCGCCCACCAGCCCGGCGCCGACCCGGGGGCGGTGGTCTTCGATGCCCTAGAGGCCGCCCGACACCGGGGCTCCAAGGTGGTCATCATAGATACCGCCGGGCGTCTCCACACCAAGTTCAACCTCATGGAGGAGCTGAAGAAGATAAGCCGCGTTGCCTCCCGCAGCCACCCCCCAGCCCCCCAGGAGGTGCTGCTGGTGCTGGACGCCACCACTGGCCAGAACGGCCTGGCTCAGGCCCGGTATTTTACCGAGGCGGTGGGGGTGACCGGGATTTTCCTGGCCAAGCTGGACGGGACATCTAAGGGTGGCATTGTGCTGGCCATCTGCGACCAGCTTAAGATCCCCATCAAATACATCGGCACTGGCGAGGGCCTGGACGACCTGGCCCCCTTCCACCCCCGCCCCTTTGTGGAGGCCCTATTGGCACCCTATTAAGCCTGTGGGAAGCTTGCGCAGCTAGTGGAGCCAAGCTATAATGCTATTTAATATCTTGTAGGGGAAGAACGTGATCGAAATAGGTCTTGACCCGGTCTTATTCAGGGTTGGCGCCTTTGAGTTCCGTTGGTACGGGGTCGCGGTTTTGGTAGCCATTGTGGTGGTGGTGGTGTGGGGGATCAGGGGGGCTAGAAAAGCCGGCATCTCTGTCGATACGGCTGTTACTGCTGCCATCGTGGGCATCCCCAGCGGTTTCATAATCTCCAGAGGGCTTCACATAGTGGACCAACTGGATTACTATATGACCCACCCTGGCCAGATCGTTGGCTTCGAGGGCCTGACCATATACGGGGCAGTGCTGGGGGCCACCCTGGGAATCTTTATCTATGGCCGATTCGTAAGGCTCCCCTTTGCTCGCCTGGCCGATATTATGGCCCCGGGCATTATCCTGGCCCAGGCCATAGGGCGGGTGGGATGTATCATCAATGGCTGCTGCTACGGCACCGTGTCCTCACTGCCCTGGGCCTTCAACTATACCCATCCCAACTCCTATGCCCCCTTTGGGGTGGGCGTTCACCCCGAAGTACTCTACGAACTTCTGATGGACCTGGTCATCTTCGGCGTCCTCTTGGCGCTGAGGGGGCGCTTCAGGGCCAATGGCTCCCTCTATGCCTTCTATATAGCCATATACTCTTTTGGGCGTTTCTTCCTCGATTTCCTGAGGTGGCCTGAGGTGAGCGGGCTACACCAGGCACAATATATAGCCCTGATCGTGCTGGTGGTAGCCGTGCCTTTCCTGGTAGTGGCCAACCTCCGCGCCCGCCGCCAGGGCCTGGCGGCGGGCGCGGTTGCCGAAACCGAGGGAGATATTCCTCCCCAGGCAGAGGCATAAACGCCCCGATTATGGAGAATCTGTCCCTGCTCATCGCCTTCGGCGCTGGCATCGCTTCCTTCCTCTCGCCGTGCATCCTGCCCCTAGTGCCTGTCTATCTGGCAAACATGGCCGGCTCCTCAGCAGTCGTGGGGGATTCAGCGGTGGGCTACCGGGGCACCTTTTACCACGCCCTTCTTTTCGTAGTAGGGTTTTCGGTGGTGTTCATCGCCCTGGGGGCTGCTGCTGGGTGGCTGGGGGCGGTCCTCTCCGCTCATATGGGTTTGTTGCGTAAGATGGCTGGGGCATTGTTGATAGTCCTAGGATTGCATCTCATGGGGGCTATCAAGATACCCTTTCTCTATCGGGAGAGGCGTATTGGCCTGGGCGAGGGCCGGCCCAGTTATTGGCGCTCATTTCTGGTGGGGCTGGCCTTTTCTCTGGGATGGACGCCCTGCATTGGGCCCATATTGGGGGGCATCCTGGCCCTGGCCTGGAGTTCGGAGACGGTATGGAGTGGGGTCTTTTATCTCACGGCCTACTGCCTGGGGCTGGGGATACCCTTCCTGGTGACGGGTCTGGCGGTGGCACCGGTCAGCCGCCAGCTGAAGCGCCTCAACCGATACCTTAATCTGGTTTCCATCGTGAGCGGTCTCTTTCTCATAGCTTTGGGTGCTTTGATCATTAGCGAGGCACTGGTTCGGCTATACCCGCTGTTCGATTTCTTCGGTATAACGACTTAGCTTTGGCGGGGAAGAAAGCGATGCGCCGCGGCCTTGCTCTAGCCCTGAGCCTAGGGCTAGCCCTGTTGCTGACCGGTGGCTGTCCTCCGGCCACCCCGCCGACGACGTCGCCCATCCCCTCTCCCAGTCCCTCGCCCACCAGTCTTCCAGTGGGGCCTCGGGTGGGGGCCCTGGCCCCCGACTTCCAGCTCCCCCTCTTGGGTGGGGGCACCATCACCCTGAGCGAGCTCCGTGGTTTGCCAGTGCTGTTGAACTTCTGGGCCACCTGGTGTGGCCCTTGTAGGAGCGAGATGCCCTACTTTGAGGCAGCTCACAAAGAGTTCGGTGGAGAGGGTCTGGTGGTGCTAGCGGTCAATGTGGGCGAGCCTGAGGCCATTGCCCGAGCTTGGATGACGAGCAACGGGTTCACCTTCATGGTCGCCCTGGACTCCGAGAGGGAGGTAGCTAAACAGTATAGGATATTTGGTCTGCCTACCAATTTCCTCATTGGCCGGGATGGGGTGATCAGGTTTGCCAGGCCCGGTGCCTTCACGACCAAGTCATCGCTGTTCGCCGCCTTGGAACTGATTATGTGACCGATGGGGCAAAATCCAGGATGTTGAGCTGGAGGGTGCCCGTCCAGTCGTCCACCCCCAGGTTGTAGACTATATCCAGATAAGGGGAGACCTCCCCCCTTAGGTCGCCCAGGCCAAAGCCTACCCCCCGCCAGGCTATGTTCCCCTCGCGTAGTCTGAGCTCCAGGTGGCTACTCTGATTGCCCAGGGCATGATAGCTGGTCACCTGGACACGGCGGCTGAGAAAAGTGGGCACGGGGTTCCCATAGCCAAAGGGGGCTAGTTGTTGAATCTCCTGATACATCCGGCCATCGAGGCGGCTCAGGGGGATCTCGGCATCGATAAAAAGCTGGGGGCGGAGGTCCAGGCCAGCCAGTTTCGTCTCGGCCATCTCCAGCAACCTCTGGTGAAGCCGGGGCAGGTTTTCCGTGGGCAGGGTGAAGCCAGCGGCCAGGGGATGCCCCCCGAAACGGGTCAGCCAGCGGCGACACTCGGCCAGAGCGGCCACGATATCGAATTCGGGGATGCTCCGGGCACTGCCCCGACTCATCTTTTTGCCCCTCTCCACCACCAGGCTGGGGCGATAGTACTCCTCTACCAGCTTGCCGGCCACGATCCCCACCACCCCGGGCGGGAAGTCCTCATCGGCTGCCAGGATGAGCTTGGCCCCGGACTGGGCCATGGCCTGCTCCCGGGCCGCCGTCCAGACCTTATCGGTGAGCCTTTGCCGCTCGGCATTGTAGCGCTCCAGCTCTTGAGCCAACCGCTGACCGGCCTCGGCGGACTCAGCCACAAGCAGGTTGTAGCTGAGGAGGGCATGGGCCAGCCGGCCGGCAGCGTTGAGCCGTGGCCCCAGGATCCAGGAGATGGCCTCGGCATCTATCCTCCCCGGCATCAGTCCCGAGCACCGGATCAGCTCCTGAAGGCCGGGGCGCTGGGTGTGATTGAGGAGCTCCAGGCCGTGCTTGACCAGGAACCGGTTCTCTCCGAGGAGGGGGGCCATATCGGCTACAGTCCCCAGGGCAATTAGGTCGCCAAATCGAGAAAGGGCCTCAGGCCGGCCCAGGGCCTGGTGCAGTGCCTGAAGGAGCTTGAAGGCAACCCCTACCCCGGTCAGCTCGGGGAAGGGATAGCCTGAGTCGGGGCGGCGGGGGTTGACACAGGCCATGGCCGGGGGTAATTCGGCGGGGACGGAGTGGTGGTCGGTGATGATGACATCTAGCCCCAATTTCCGCGCCTGCCTTATCTCAGCGTGGGCAGTGATGCCGCAGTCCACGGTGATTACCAAGCTGATGCCCTTTCGGCGTAGCTCCTCCAGGGCGGCGGCCGTCAGGCCGTAGCCTTCGCTGAGGCGGTGGGGGATGTAAGGGATGACCTTGCCACCCACAGAGGTGAGTCCTTCCACGAGAAGGGCGGTGGCGGCAATGCCATCGACGTCGAAATCGCCGTAAATAGCTATGCTCTCGCCCCGGAGCAGCCCCTGGTACAGGCGCCTCAGCGCCCAGGGCATATCGGGGAGGAGGAGGGGGTTGTTCTGGAGTCCCTCATCGGCGGCCAGGAAGCTGCTGAATTGGGAGGGATCGGTGAGGCCCCGGTTGTGGAGAAGCTGATACAGGAAGGGGGAGCCAGCAGCCGTCTGGGGGATGGATCCCGGGGTCAGGGGAGGCAGCACCTGCCAGCGGCTGTGGGGCAAGTCTAGCCCTCGGTATATTCGCCAAATACTAATACTGAGTTGTGGCCCCCGAAGCCGAAGGAATTGGTCAGGGCCACTCTCACCTTGGCCGGGCGGGCCTGGTTGGGGACATAATCGAGGTCACATTCGGGGTCGGGGTGGGTGAGGTTGATGGTGGGGGGGATGATGCCATTCTGGATGACCAGTACACAAACTACAGCCTCAATGGCCCCGGCCGTTCCCAGGAGATGCCCCAGCATGGATTTGGTGGAGCTTATGGGGATGCGATAGGCATGCTCGCCGAAGACGCTCTTTATGGCCAGGGTCTCCACCTTGTCATTGAGGGGGGTGGAGGTGCCGTGAGCATTGATATACTCGATCTGGGCCGGCTCCAGTCCGGCCAGGCGCATTGCTATCTCCATAGCCCGGGCCGCCCCCTCCCCGTTCTCCAGGGGCGCGGTAACGTGATAGGCGTCGGAGGTGGCGCCGTAGCTCAAGAGCTCGGCCTGGATGGGAGCGCCGCGCTCCAAGGCATGAGAGAGGCTTTCCAGGACGAAGATGGCTGCCCCCTCCCCCATAACGAAGCCATCCCGCTCCAGGTCAAAGGGGCGGGAGGCCTCCTTGGGATCATCGTTGCGGGTGGATAGGGCCCGAGCCGAATTGAAGGCGGCCAGACCTATGGGGGTAATGCTTGCCTCGCTGCCCCCGGCCACCATAACCCGGGCATGTCCCTGCCTGATCAGCTCATAGGCCACCCCTATGGCATCGGAGCCACTGGCGCAGGCGGAGGTAGTGCAGAAATTGGGTCCCTTAGCTCCCAGGATTATAGATACCTGGCCCGAGCCCATATCGGCCACCATCATGGGTATGGTGAAGGGGCTGACTCGCCCTGGGCCCTTCTGGAGAAGGACCTGGAACTGCTCGCTCAGGGTGATCAGGCCACCGATGCCGCTCCCGATAATCACCCCAACGTCATAGGCATTGGCTGGCTCGATCTTGAGCCGCGCCTGTTCTACAGCCTGCAAACTGGCCGCCACCGCGAACTGAGCAAAGCGGTCGGTGCGACGGGCCTCCTTGCGGTCCATATATTGGGCGGGGTCGAAGTTCTTCACCTCAGCGGCGATCCTGGTATCAAAGCCCGTGGCATCGAACAGCGTGATGTAATCGACCCCGGACTGGCCAGAGACGAGGCCCTGCCATAGCTCATTTACACTATTGCCCAGGGGAGAGATGACGCCTATTCCAGTGACTACGACCCGTTCCTTCACAAGTCGCCCTCTTTGCCCATAAGTTTTACCATATTATCGGTGATGGCGCAAGAGCCCCGCTAACTTGACCTCTCCCAAGTCAGAGAATATAATGGCCTGGTCTATAAGCGAAGGGAGATGCCACTTTGACCATTGTGGCCCTGGAGACCCTGGGTTGCAAACTGAACCAGGCGGAGTCCGAGTCCCTGGCGGCGGAGTTGCAGGGGACAGGCTATGGGCTGGCAAGCCATCACGAGGCCCCCGACATCTGCATCGTCAACACCTGCACCGTGACCCATATCGCCGACCGCAAGTCCCGCCACCTGCTCCGGCTGGCCCGGAAGCTCAATCCCAAGGCCCTGGTGGTGGCCACCGGCTGCTATGCCCAGAGGTCGCCCCAGGCGCTGGCCGGGCTCGGCGCTGACCTGGTGATGGGCAACGATGAGAAACCCCGCCTCTTAAGGCGCCTGCTGGAACTACGCCCTCCCCAGTCCGACCAGCCCTCCCATGGCCGCTGGCCGCGCACCAGGAGCCTGGTCAAGATTCAGGATGGCTGCGACTCCTTTTGCACCTATTGCATTGTGCCGGAGGTGCGGGGGCGAGAGCGCAGTCGGCCACCTGAGGATATCCTCGCCGACATTCAAGCCAAGGAGGCCCAGGGTTACCGCGAGGTCATCCTCACCGGGACTAAAGTGGGCTGTTATCGGTTCGATGGCTGGGGGCTGAGGGAGCTTTTGGAACAAGTCCTGGCCCAGAGCCGAATAGAGCGGTTACGCCTGTCCTCCCTTCAGCCTCAGGAGCTAACCCCGGCCCTTCTCCGTCTCTGGCAAAACCCGCGGCTATGTCGCCACATCCACCTGCCCCTTCAGAGCGGCAGCGATGCCGTTCTGAGGCGGATGGGCAGGGGCTATTCCACGGCCGATTTCAAGGAGGCGGTGGCTCGATGCCGGAGCCAGATACCGGATATAGCCATCACCACCGACATAATGGTGGGCTTCCCCGGAGAGACCGCGGCTGAGTTTGAGGCCAGCTACGATCTATGCCGGGAGGCGGGCTTCGCTGCCATCCATGTCTTTCCCTATTCGGCACGGGCTGGCACGCCCGCCGCCGATATGCCTGGCCAGGTGGAAGCCGCCATCAAGCGAAACCGGGCGCTGCTGATGCTGGAGCTGGGCCAGGAAAGCTTGGCTCGCTTCCAAGCCAGGTTCCTGGGGCGCCGGCGGGAGGTATTATGGGAAAGGGAAATAAGCCCCGGGCTCTGGACGGGCAGGACAGACAACTATATGAGGGTCCTGGCGGAAAGCCGCCATAACTTGAGCAATAGGCTTATGTCGGTACTTTTGCACACCCTGAAAGATGGCCATCTCTGGGGGCAAGTTGACTGACCCGGGCGGGGTAAAAGTGGTCTCCTTCGATTTGGAGGGGACCCTGATAAAGCCCGATTTCAGCAACGCGGTGTGGGGCGAAGCTATTCCGCAACGCTATGCTCAGCTCAAGGGTATGGACGTGGCCAGGGCCAAAGGGATAGTGTTTGCCGCCTATGATGAGGTGGGCGACCAGCGGGCATCGAGCCTGTCGGTGGGCAAGGAGAGCAGGCCATCGATGTCCCTGGACTCCTCCACCAGCACCTGGCGGGGTGGTGCCTGCTCCCCCTCCCATACCTTCATATCGGTGGCCCTGGCGACCATATCCAGGGCCTCCTGGGCTATGCGGCGAGTGACGTACACCTTTGGTCTCTCCATATTAGACCCTCCCGTCGGGCAGTTTGAATTGGCCTATTTAGGGGCCACCACCTTGTTCTGAAGCACCCCGATGCCCTCGATCTCCACTTCCAGGACATCCCCTACTTGAATGGGGCAAAGCCCCCCTGAGGGCGTTCCGGTCATTATCACGTCGCCGGGGCGCAGGCTCATGAACTGGGAGATGTAGCTGACCAGCTTCTCTATTCCGAAGATCATTTCCTTGGTGGAGCTGTCCTGCTGCACGCGGCCGTTCACCCTGGATTGGATAGCCAAATTACTGCCATCGAGGCCGATAGCGATGCAGGGGCCCAGGGCACAGAAGGTGTCGAAGGACTTAGCCCGGGTGTTATTGCCGTCCTTTTCCATAATGTCCCTGGCGGTGAGGTCATTGCCACAGGTGTAGCCCAGGATATAGTCCAACGCCTCTCCTTCGGTTATCCCCCGGGCCGGGCGCTTTATGATGAGGCATAGCTCCCCCTCGTAGCAGGTCTGCTGTGACAGGGCTGGGTAGACGATGTCCTCCAGATGCCCGATGACCGACGAAGACGGCTTGAAAAACAGCAGGGGCTCTTTGGGGGGAGACAGCCCCCGCTCCTGGATATGTCTCATATAGTTCAGTCCGGCGCAGACCACGATGCTGGGCTGTACAGGGGCCAGCAACTGAACCTCCCTGAGCGGGGCTATCTCAGGGCCACGGTGAAATTTGCCGAAGAGCTCGCCCTCCAGGGCAAAGAGGGTATCCTCCTCCAGGATGCCATACCCGACTTTCCCCTCGTGTTCGAATCTGGCGATTTTCATATCATCCTCCGTGCTCGCTACGCCCAGCGGTAGGAATGGAGTAGGCCACCGCTGGCGCCATGACGCCTCATTGCTGCGGAAGCAGGTTTTCCTCCACTATGAGTTCAGCCATCCACCTGGCGGCTTTGCCCACCACCTCAGGGCAATGCACATCGTGGGCTCCGGCATCGTGAAATTTCCTCATCTCCTCCGGGTCAGCAAGGTAGTAGGGCCGCCCTAAGACCTTGGTCTGGATATTGCGGCAGACCACAGAGCCATATTCCTGGATGAAATTATGCCGAAACCTTCTCACCAGCTCATGGGTTCGGAATCGAATGCCCTTGGGGTCTGCAAAATCGTCCCTCTCCCTGCCCAACAGGGAACTGAGGGTCAGGATTGCGCCCGTATAGGCCCCGCAACTGCCATCGGTGGTTATGCCGCCTCCGCCCGCCAGGCCGGTTGCTGCCTTGAAGACATCATCATTCCTGAACTCAAAGGCATCCTGGAGCGCGGCTATGACACACTGACTACAGCCCCTGTAGGTCCTTTCGTATTCCTTGCCCAAGTCATATGCCTTTTGGACAGCCTCCTTTCCAACCCTGGCCATGGTAGACCCTCCTTGTCCTGCTTTGACCCTCTTCCCCGCTGCGGCCAGCCCATTATAACAGTGTGCCGCGGCATCGTCCAGGCTTTGTATGTCAATTGAGGAAAAGCCTGGGTCTTGCATTCACCCACCTGAATGACTACAATGGGCACATATTCGGACCGTGCCCGGCCACAATCTGGTGGGGTTGCGGGCATGTTTTTATCATCGGTTTTAGAAGATATGGAGGAGACGATCAGGCCCTATGGTGGTAAAGTTCATCGAGTTTGCCCTAGTTACATACGCCTTCACCCTGCTCATCGCCTTGCTGGTGGCGGGGATAATCCGGGTCATCTACATCGCCGTCCGGAAACGGGCGGGTGGCGGAACCGAAACCGAGCCGGACAAAGAGCTGTAGCCTAGCCATGTCATTTCCTTTTTGGGAATTCTTCCAGGGCATATACACCCTGTTCCAAACCGAGGCGGCCATTGCCGGGGCCAGGATTTTTCTGATAGTCCTGGGGTTCTTTTTAATATACCTCGCCTATAAACGCGTCCTGGAGCCCCTGGTGATGATACCCATGGGTTTCGGGATGATAGCTGTCAATGCCGGCGTACTCATGATAGAGGCCACCCGGACGGGCACCCTGTTCGTGGAGCCCTTGGCCCCCCCCGAAAAGCTAATGTACTTTCTCCAGGTGGACTTCCTCCAGCCCATTTATACCTTTACCTTCAGCAATGGCCTCATCGCCTGTCTCATCTTCATGGGGGTTGGCGCCATCACCGACCTGGATTACCTCCTGGCCAAGCCGGTGATGAGCCTGTTGCTGGCGGTGTGTGCCGAGCTGGGCACCATCGCCACCCTGCCGATAGCTATAGCCTGCGGTCTGCTCCCCGAAGAGGCGGCCGCCATTGCCATCGTGGGCGGGGCGGATGGCCCCATGGTCCTGTATGGCTCTATCATTCTGGCTGAACACCTCTTTGTGCCCATCGCCGTGGTGGCCTATATTTACCTCAGTATAATCTACGCCGGATACCCATACCTGATAAAACTGATGATACCCAAGCGACTCAGGGGCATCGAGATGGACCCCTTCGCCATGCCCAAGGTCTCGGCCACGGAGAAGTTCGCCTTCTCCGTGGCCGCCTGCGGCATCCTCTGCCTCCTCTTTCCTGTAGCGGCGCCCCTATTTGTCTCCTTCTTCGTGGGGGTGGCCATCAAGGAGGCGAATATCCTGAGATTCGTCGAGTTCCTATCCCAGCCCCTACTATACGGTGCCACCTTTTTCCTGGGCCTAACCTTGGGCGCCCTGCTCAGCGCCGAAGTTATCCTCAACACCAAGGTCTTGATCCTCATGCTCTTAGGAATGGTCGCCTTGCTCCTCTCGGGGATAGGGGGGCTGGCTGGGGGCCTGATATGCTATAGGCTGAGCAATGGTAAGTTCAACCCCTTGGTGGGGATTGCTGCTGTTTCCTGCATCCCCACCACGGCCAAGGTGGCCCAGAAGTGTGCCGCCGAGGCCAACAGCAGGGCCATGATCCTCCCCTATGCCATGGGGCCGTGTGTGGCCGGGGTGATCACCAGCGCCATAATTACCGGGATTTACGTTTCCGCCATAGGGTTTGTAAAGTGGTGAGCGGTAGAGCCAAGCTATGGCTGGGCGGGGTGACACTGGCCATCATCGGGGTGACTGTTGCCCGGGGACTGTCCCGTGTCCCTGACAAGCCAGCCCTTGGCCTTGCAATCTATGCTGTAGGCGTCCTGGTGGCCTTGGCCGGGCTGGTGGTCATAGCTATGGGCCTGACCAGGCACTAGGTCGGGCAGCGCGCCCGAAGGGATTCGAACCCCCGACCCTCGGTTCCGAAGACCGATGCTCTTGTCCGCTGAGCTACGGGCGCTTTTTTGAGCTGGGCGTTGTATCTTGGGCGAAAAGCCAGTTCGCTGTAGTTATCTCGGAAAATTGCTGACGCCCCTTCGGTCGACCCACACCCAGGTCGAAAAAGGGTGAGCGGAGGGATTCGAACCCTCGACCTCCAGGGCCACAACCTGGCGCCTTAAACCCCTCGGCTACGCTCACCGCATCCCCGATTTTAGCATGGCTAGCCAGGATGGTCAAGGAAGACTCTCCCAGCGCCGGGCCTCAGCTTGGCGCGGTAGGTCAGGAAAAGGCCGGTCATCAGCAATACAGCACAGAGGCTGGCCATGGTGATGAACACCCAGTGGGTGCCCAGGTTCTGGGCGATATAGCCACCAAAGCCGGCCGCAAAAGAGCCCATGCCAAAGGTGAGAAAGAAGGAGATGCCGAAGGCACGACCCTGAAACTGGGGCGGGGCGTAGGTGGCTATCAGCGTGGCGTAGACAGGCTGGGCAATGAAATACAAGAAGGCAAAGATACAGGCCAGGGCCACCAGGATCCCGCCCCCGAATATCCCCATGAGCACCAGGGGGATGGCCACGCATGCTGCATGGAGGGCCATCAGTAGCTCGGGTCTGATCCTGCGGGCCAGGTGGCCCCCGACGTACTGGCCCAAAATGCCGAAGAGCAAGGCTATGGTGGCGAAGGAGCCAGCTAAGGTAGCAGGGTCGATATCGAACAAGGTGAACCGGGCTCGCTCGGCGAGATGAAGGGGCAGGAAGGTAAGGCTGCCCCGATACACGAAGCCGAAGAATATGTAAGCTATGTAAATGGTGACCAGGGCGATGATGGCATGCCTGGGGATTTTTGGCCTCCCCTCCTGGGCGGGCTTAGGTGGTATCCCCTGGGGATAGGCTTGGCCCGGAACCGAGGAGAGCTTCACCAGGACTGCTAGCAGCAAGGCCACAGCGGCAAAGACCAGGTAGCTGGTCCGCCAGTTCCACAGGGAGGCAATCCCTACGGCGATGAAGGGGGCCAGAGCCATGCCCAGGTTCCCGGCCATACCGTGATAGGCGAAGGCTAGCTGGGGGGCTTTTATAACTTTAGCTATCAGGGATAGCCCCGCTGGGTGGTAGAGGCCGGTGGCCAGCCCCAATAGCGCCATGGTGAACCCCAGAAAATAGATGTTTGAGGAGGTGCCAATCCCCACCGCGGCAATGGCACTGCCCAGGCAGGTCATCACTATAAGGCGCTTGGAGCCGATACGGTCGGAGAGAAACCCAGCGGGCAAGGCAGTGACGCCGAAGCCCAGGGCAAAGAGATTGGCCATTATGCCCAGGGCGAATTTGCCTTGCCCAAATTCGGCGGCAATGAAGACCATCACCGCCGGGTAAGCCAGCTCGAAGACGTGGACCATGCTGTGGCAGGTCGAGGTATAAGCTACGACCTGAGTCTCAGCCCGCTTCACTGGCCCTTCTCTGCCGACCTGTGTTGCAGGACAAAGGCCACAGCTCCTAGTACCCCGGCTCTATCGCCCAGTTCGGCCGGAACTACACGGACCCGGAAGTGCCATAGGGCATAGGCTCGAGCCTGCATCCTTTGTATCGCCGGCTCCACGAGCAAGTCCCACATCTTAGCCACCCCGCCCCCGATGATGATCAGCTCCGGATCGAAGATATTGACGATGTTGGCCAGCCCCAGCCCTAGATAATGGGCCGCCCTAGCGATTACCCCCTGGGCCAGCCCATCGCCCTGCCGGGCCGCCAACTCTATGTGGCGGGCGGTGATATTGTCAATATCGCCGCCCGCCATCCGGCCCAGCGAGGAGCGAGCCCCAGCCTGGATGCGGCTGATGGCCTCCTTGGCCATGGCTGTGCCCGAGGCCAAGGCCTCCAGGCAGCCATGGCCGCCACAGGCACAGGGAGGGCCATCCGCCTCGATGATCATGTGGCCCAGCTCGCCAGCAGTGCCATTCGCCCCACAATAGAGCCTTCCCCCCGCGATTATGCCAGCGCCGATCCCAGTGCTAACCGTGAGATAGACGAGATTGGCTACACCCCGGCCAGCACCGTAGCACCCCTCTCCCAGGGCGGCCGCCGAGGCGTCGTTGATGACATAAATATCCAGACCGAGCCTGGAACCCAGCAGCGAACGAATAGGCACGTCCTTCCAGCCCGGCATGTTGGGAGAGGTGTGCAGGACCCCGGTCTCCGATTCGACCAGGCCAGCAATGGCTATCCCTACCCCCGAAAGTTGAGACGGCGATATGCCAGCCCCATGAGCGGCCCTTTCGATAGAGGTCACTATCCTGTCGATCCCAGCGTCGCTCCCTGCCTCAACCGGGGTAGTGCGATAGTCCTGGGACAGTAACTCACCGGCGGCGTTGGCCACCCCGGCCAATATCTTGGTTCCCCCTATGTCCACGCCGGCCACGAGTGGCAACTGGCTCATAGTCCTCTCCTGGCTGTCGTTGCATCCTATCGTGATGCACGGGTCTTGTCAAGTTTGTTAAGAGCAAGGCCATCACCACCAGGAGCAGATTTCTCCCGGCCAGGATGCCTATGAGATGGGGACAGCCCAGCTCGAATTCGATGTAGTGATAGGGGAAGAGATATTGGGTGAGCCCGCCCACGGCCACAAAGAGCCACCACGATAGATGACGCCATCGCCCGCCGATGAGGGGCAGCAAGGGGCAGAGCCAGACCAGAAACTGGGGCGAAAACAGCTTGCTGGTCAGCAAAAAGGCCAAGACGGCCAATAGGGAGTGGTTGACCACGAGGCGCGATTCCTCCGGGCTAAGGGAGACCATGCCTTCCTTTGGCCTTGCTGCTCGCCACAAGGACTTGGTATACAAGCTGTATACGGCCAGGAGCAGGCCAACTGCGATATATGGAGAAACTCGGGCCAGGGTATCGGCTAGGGGAGAACTCAGGTTCCAGGAGCCAAAGCTGAAGCCAGCTTCCAGCTGGGTCAACCCCAGGATTTGCCCTATCAACAGCACAGAGGCATAGCTGCTCTCGCTGTGAAGCCCCCGCTGGGCGTGGAAGCTCAAGAACTGCCAGAAACCCTGGGCGCTGAGCAGGACGCAGGGGAGAACCACGATCAGCAGCACAGCGGCGAAGGCAACGACGCCCTCCATAAGCCGGCGATACCCTCTGTGGCGCAGGCAGCATAAGGCCAAAAGCGGAGCTATGATAGCGGGATAGCCCTTGGCCGCCACCCCCAGGGCCAGGATGGCCCAGGCCAGCTTATTTCTGCCGGCTATGAAGGCATGGAGGGCGGCCAGTACCAGTACAGCGGGCAGCAGGTCGTAGCGGCTTATGGCTATAGGGCCCACCGACAGCAGGGTCACCGTGTATATGCCCAGTGAGCCCCATGAGGAAACCCCGAGCCGAGAGGCGGAGGCTGCCACCAAGGTCAGGCCCACCAGATCCAGCAGCAGCATCTCCGTGCTGAAGGCCCAACTGTAGGCCATCGGGGTGCGAAAAAACAGCCCGGGCAGCAGGAAGCTGAGAAGCGCCAGGGGTGGATACTCGGTGAGAAAGTCCCGGTAGGGCACCTGCCCCTGAAGCATGTGCAGGCTGACCCAGCGCTCGAACTCGCCGGGCCCGTAATAGAATTGTCTGCCCAGGCTGGTGAAAAGGCCCAGGAAAATGACGGCGTGGAGCAGGCCGAAAATGATCAATGCCCGGCGTTCGCCCATCTCGTCCTCAATCCCCGTGGGGCATCAGCCCCGGCTTAGGCGGCCTATGGCTATTGCCTTTCCCATAGGTATACATTATAATTCTTCCTTAGTAAACAAATCTGAGCGAGGAGCGAACCACGAGAAACCCTTATCTGTGGCTGGGATCGGCCCTGACGCTGGCCGGCGCCGTGTTGACCCCTATCTTCTACTTTGTAGTCGACTCGACCCCGCTGACGGCGTTGAGCATATCCACGATCATCATGGGGCTGGTGAGCGTGGCCCTGGGGAATGCCCGACCCAACGTATCCCCGGAGGCCAGCCAGATGATGCTGCGCACCGGGGTGGAGAACATCGCCATCCTGTTGGAGGAGTTGGGGCTGAGGTCCAGAGCAGTGTATCTGCCCTCCTCGGTGAGCGGCGGCCGCCCCCGGGCCCTCATCCCCCTGAGCGAAGATGGTGCCGCTCTCAAATGGGATAGGGTCCCCTCAGATAGGTTGATAGTGAGATATGGCCCCAATCCGGAGGACATGGGCCTCTCGGTCATCACCCCTGGCGGCATCAGCCTGGATAGCCTGGAGCTGAGGCCCGCCCCTGCCCAGATCGAGGGCACCTTGAGCAGCATTATCGTGGGCATAATGGACTTGGCCGATTCCGTGTCTGCTCACCTGTCCAGCGACCGGGTGCTGGTGGAGATCGCCAAGCCCAAGCTTCGTTACCAGAACCTCTGGTTCCATCGCTGCCTGGGCAGTCCCCTGGCTTCCATCGCAGCCACCGTGGTGTGTGAGGCCTTGGACAGGCCGGTGAGAATCGGCAGCGAGGAGGAAACCGGCAAGGGGATCAGGGTGGAGATAGAGGTGCTACCTTGAGGGTATTCAACAGCTATATTGCTGTCCTGGTGCTTATCTTTACCATTATTACCGTGGCGCTGGCTGCCTTTGGCCTGGACAAACTGGATGTTTATTTCACCGCCTATGCCCTAGCCCTGCTGGGGCTCACCGTGCTCTATGTTTATTTCAGTCCCAGGGCGAGGCGGGGGCTGAATATGGTGGGCTTGGCCGCCTTTGCCGGCTTCTTGGTTGTGGTGGCCCTCAGAGTGATAGAGTGGCTGTTTGGGAAATGACCCCGTTAAGGCAGTTACTTTTGGCTATTGCTATGGCAGTGGCGACAATAGGCATAGCCTCGTCCCCGCTGCTGGCCGCTGAGGCCTCCCCTGCCCCCCATGAGAACCCCGCCACAGCCCCCTGGGTCTTCGACGGCGTGTCGCTCCTGGGGCATTACTCAGAAACCCTGGATTGCATCCTGGCTAGGGACCCCGAGGGGGTCAAGCTGATTGCTGGGGAGATGCCGCGGGCCAATACCCCAGACGAGCTGGAAGACGCTATAGGCGATTTCATGTCGTCAGGGCATGCCTTGGCCCAGCTAGTCCTAGATATAGATGGAGGGCTGGCGACGGCGAGGGCATTGCTCTCCCAATTTCGGCCGGAGGAGGCCGAGGAAGGGCTGGGAGTGGCGGCACGGAAACTGGCCAAAGCCTATTTAGAGCTGAAGGCGATGGAGGGGGCGGCCCAGGACACCGGCCAGTGGTTTGGGGTAGCCTCCACCCCCGGAGATGTGGAGCTGAGGAGCGCCTATAGCCAAGTGGAAGAGGGGCTGCTGAGCGTGCGCAGCCTGCTCGACCTATTGCGGGACATGCTCCAAAGCTTGAGACAGCAGATCGAGGAATTAGAGGAGCCAAGGGCGGAACTGTTTCGCCCCACCCAGCTAACCCTCTCGGTGAGGCCTGTGTCCGCCTTCGTCGGAGATGAGATAGGATTCTGGGGCAGTCTCACCTCGGAGGGGGAGCCCCTGCCTGGGAGGAGGGTGACTGTGCTGCTGGACGGCGCCCCTGCCGATACGGTGCAAACAGGCCCTGGGGGAACCTACCGGGGGAGCCTGGTGCTTCCCTATCGCTATGTCCCGGAGATGACGGTGCAGGCCCTGTTCTACCCCCAGGGCGACGATATAGGCCTGTACCTGGGCTGCTCCAGCCCTGTGGTCACCGTGAAGACACTTTTCTACAATACCAGGTTGAGCCTAAGCGTGCCGGGGCAGGCCTACCCAGGTCGGGAGCTGGCCATAGCCGGGAAATTCGATTACGGCAGCGCCCCCCTTCCCCAAAGCCGGACAATTCGGGTCTACTGGAATGGGGAGGCGATAGCCTCGGAGGCGGTAGCCGAATCGTTTACCTTCAAGTTCAATATAGACGGCGACACAGCGCCTGGCAAATACGATTTTACAGTATTTGTCACCGCCCAGAAGAGATATGCCCCCACCTGGGCCACCGTTGAGGTGGAGGTGGTCAAGGTGGTCCCGGCCATCGATATAGATGCTCCGGGGATGGTTCTGCTCCCCCTGGGATTTGGGATCAAGGGCAAAGCCTACTCGGCGCTGGGCCCGCTTCAGGATGCCTCGCTCAGGATCGGGCTGGGTGACTGGGAGATGACCACCACCAGCCTGGCCGATGGTAGCTTTAACGCCCGAGTCAACACCGGGATGAGCCTAACTCTGGGGGGCCCTGAGAATCTGGAGGTTCGAGTTATGCCCAAAGAGCCATGGCATGCCCCCAGTTACGCCCAGGTGGGACTCTGGGTGGTTAACCCGGTCCACATCGGGGGCCTGCTCTTGGTCCTGGTCATCATTGTCCTGCCTGTGGCCAGCGGGATGCGCCGCCTAAGAAGAGGGGAGGCGGAGGCCGCTTTCCCGGGCGAATTGCAGCCAGCCCCTGCCCTGATCGGGGAAGAAGGGGCTGGCCCCGGGGCGGACATGTTCAAAGCCATGGCTAAAGGGAGCCCCGAGGCCATCTTGCTCACCCTGTATCGGCGGGTGCTGGGGCTGATCCTGGGCATAACCGCAGTGGCGCTGAGGCCCCATCATACGCTGAGGGAGTTTGCCCGACAGTGCGCGCCATATTTGGGACCCTTAGCCGGCTATTTCCAGGAGTTCACTGCCCTGGTGGAGAGGCTGTTATATTCCCGCCACCGCCTCGGGGAAGAGGAGGCCACCCGGGGCAGGCAGCTCAGCCAAAGCATAGAAGAGGGCTTAAAGGGTGAGTCTGCGTAACCTCATCGCCATCACGCTGATACTGGTGCTGGCCATTTCCTTGGTCTGTATCTCCTTTTATCCCTCGGTACAGGATTTCATGAAGACCAACCCCTTCTGGAACGGGCTGAGAGACTTTAGCCACCGATTCCAGGGGGCGATGCTGAGCGGCCTCGGCGAGCTGGAACCGGGGCCAGAGGGCAACATCCTTATAGCTATCCCTTATGTCCCCTACCAGGAAGAGGAGCTGCAACAGCTGCGGGACTTTGTCGCGGAGGGGGGTTATTTATTGCTTATGGATGACTATGGCCATGGGAATCAGGTATTGCAGGCCCTGGGGGTGGGAATGAGCTTCGCCGGCGCACCCTTGCTAGACCCCTTTTACTGCCACCGCCACCAGTGGCTGCCCCTGGCCACGGAGTTTGCCCCAGAACTGAAGGAGGCCGGGGTAGAGACCCTGGTCCTGAACCACGCTACCAGTCTGACGGTGTCTCGCCCGGCTCAAGCCCTCGCCTGGTCCTCGGATCTGGCCTTCTCCGACGCCAACGGCAACTCAGCCTGGGACGAAGGGGAACCTAAGGGAAATCTGGCGATAGCTGCCATGGAGCGGTTGGGCCAGGGGATGGTGGTGGCGGTCTCGGACCCCAGCATCCTGATCAATAGTATGAGAGGCCTGGGGGACAATGAGTCCTTCATGAAGGCGCTTATCGCTATGGGAGGCGAGAATCCCAGGCTGATGATGGACGAATCCCATATAACCAAATCTCCGCTGGACCGGTCGAGGGACATGTGGACAATGGTACAGGGGCAGCTGTCCAAGCCCTATTCCCAGGTGCTCATGGTGGCGATGGTCTTGGCTCTGATATTGATGCCCCTGTGGCGGAAGGGAGACGATATTGAGCAAAAGTGACCAAGACATTTATCAGCTCCCCCGAAGGATACTGGAGGAGGTCTCCAAGGCGATCATCGGCAAGGAGGAGGCCAAGGAGGTGCTGTTGGTGGCCTTGATGGCCAGAGGGCATGTCCTGATCGAGGGACTCCCCGGGACCGCCAAGACCAAGCTGGCAGCGGCCTTCGCCGTGGCCATGGGGGGCGAGTTCAAGCGCATCCAGTTTACCCCAGACATGATGCCAGCCGATATCACCGGATTTTGTATCTACACCCCTGAGGGCGCCTACCATTTCGTCCGGGGGCCTATCTTCAGCAATGTGGTGCTCGCCGACGAGCTCAACCGGACCACGCCCAGGACCCAGTCAGCCCTGCTGGAAGCTATGGGGGAATATCAGGTGAGCATCGAGGGCGTCACCTATCCGCTGCCCAGACCCTTCATGGTCATCGCCACCCAGTTAGGGCTGGGGGCAGAAGGCACCTATCCCCTGACCGATGGGCAAACGGACAGGTTTATGCTGAGGACCTTGAGCCAGTATCCCGACCGAGATGAGGAGAGGCAGGTGGTCAGCGGCATCGACTATCTGGATGAGCCCCCCATCGCCCCAGTGGCCGATGGCGCCCAGATCGAGGCCATACAGAAGTTAGCCAGGGAAGTCTACGTGGCCAACAGCACCACCGAGTATATCCTGGATATCGTGGACGCGCTGAGGAAAGACCCAGATGTGTCATCCGGCCCCAGCCCCAGGGGCAGCATCACCTTGTATAAATGTTCCCGGGCCCGCGCCCTGCTGGAGGGTAGGGACTTCGTCATCCCCGACGATGTGAAACGCCTGGCCATACCTGCCCTGGTCCATCGGTTGCGTGTCAAGCCGGAGGCGGAGCTGGAGGGCATCAGCGCCGAATCCATCATCCACAGGGCACTGGAGCGGGTAACCGTACCCAAGGTGGAGGTATGAAAGGCCTAACCATAGATGCCCTCCGGGGCCTGTCCAAGGTATATGCGGTCGTAGCCCTGACCGCAGCCGGGATGATGTCCCCGCCGATATATATGCCCATACCTTTGCTCATGCTGCTGCTCTCCCTATACGTATGGTTCAGGCGAACCCGGCCCAGTATGCAGCTTTCGCTCCATCTATTCTTGGTCCTGGCCTTGCCCCAGCTATTTCAGCCCCTAGTGGGGGCATGGCTTTGCTCTACCTTCGCCCTGCCCCTCCTGCCCCTGCTGGATTACAGCCTGAGGGAGACCGCCCTGACCTATCCCTTTGGCCCTGTGGGGAGGGGTCGCCAGCCCACCAGGCTGGGCCTGTTGCTGGTCTCGGCCCTGCTGGGGGTAGGGTTTATCGCGGTCTTACTGAGGGGCTGGGGCCTGGTGGTGAGTTGTGGCCTGGTGGCCGGCTATCTGGCCGGGGTTATAGCCATTACCCTGGCGAGGCTATCCCGCATGCCGGTTGAGGCAGAGGTGATCGATTACCGGGTTTTGGCCGGCGACCCCAATAAAATATCGGTGAGGCTGTGGAATAGGGCACGGCTGGGCGGCCAACTGATCCTGCAATCCCCTCACCCATGGCTCCGCATCGAGCCGGGCAGACTGATCCTAAGGGGAAAGATGCAGGAGGTGGAGGTGTTTTTTGCCCCCCCGCTGGCTGGGCCGGGGAGGCTGGAGGTCAAGGCAGCCCTGCTGGACCCCTGGGGCTGGCTCCGCGTCGGCTTTGGGCTGGAGCTGGTACAGCTTTTCGTCATCCCCAGGGTCAGATATGCCGAGTGGTTGGCCCGAAGGTATCTGGGGATGACCCAGGCGGGAACCCGGGAGCTGATGACCGTGGCCGCTTCGGCCAGGACGGGGCGCGTCTCCAGGAAGGGACTCGAGTATTATGGCCTCCGCCCCTATCAACTGGGGGATAGCCTGAAGAGCATCGACTGGAAGCATACCCTGAAGTTGCGGGAGATGGTGGTTAAAGAGTTCCTGGACCCAGGGGCCCAGTCCGCCATCGTGGTGGTGAACCTATCGGTCACCGATGAGGAGGAGAAGGACAAGCTGGCTTCCAGTCTCATCTGCACCGCCCTTACCCTGGCCAAGGAGAACATCTCCATGGTCTTGTCTGCCTACAATCACCGCCACGTGCTCCTGACCACCCCATTGCTAGGCCCGCGGCAGGCCCTGCTTCAGGCGCTGAACCTGGCTGAGCAGGTGACCATTTCCCTCAGCCCGCTGCGCTACCTCGAGCTTCCCGATGTGCTCAGGCTGAGGGGCAATATCGGTCGCCTAAGACGGGCCCAACTGCCCTCGGCCGCAAAGCTGGCCGAGGTGCTGGATTTGGAATACAGGGCTTTGAGCGCTATGGCTATGGACAATCCTGCCACAAAGGCATTACAAACCGCTCTGGGCATGGTTAAGGAGAAGGCCAGTGTGGTCATAATATCGGCATGTAACCACGATGCTGAGGCCATAGCCCTCAGCCGTTTCTCCCTTGGGGAAAGGGGCTACCCCGTCCTCCCGGTGGGGCTCGACCGCAGGATTTAGGCGCGAGGATGGCATGATGTACGATGTCCTGGTGATAGGGGCGGGGCCGGTGGGGAGCTATACGGCAGAGCTTTTGGCCAGCTCGGGCTACCGGGTAGCCGTTGTGGAGCAGCGAGATAAGCGCGATGGCCGAAGCTGCTGCACCGGGATCCTGGGACGGGAATGTGTGGAGCTATTCCCCGTGCCTCCAGATGTCATCCTCAGGACTGCCAGCTCGGCGGTGTTCTTCAGCCCCTCGGGCAAGAGGATAAGGGTGTGCAAAGAAGGGCCCCAGGCCTACATAGTCAATAGGGAGGCTTTGGACACCGCTTGGGCGGGGAGGGCTAGGGAGCAGGGCGCGGAATTCCTCTTGGGCTATCGGGCATTGGCGGCGAGGGTGACAAGGGAAGGCGCTACGGTAGCCTGTGAGCACGACCGCACCCGGGCAGAACTGCGAGGCCGGGCCCTGGTTGTGGCCAGTGGCTTCGCCTCCGGGTTGACACGGCAACTGGGGCTGGGGGATCCCGGCGATTTCGTCATCGGGGCCCAGCTAGATGTGGATGTCCAGGACACAGAAGAGGTCGAAATATATTTGGGACAGGAGGTAGCCCCTGGCTTTTTTGCCTGGCTGGTGCCCACAATGCCGGGGCGGGGACGCCTGGGCCTGCTCAGCCGCCACCACCCCGGAACCTATTTAGTCAAGCTCTATAACCGGCTCCGTGCCCAAGGCAAGGTGCTCTCGGCCATCACCCCACCCCGGTTTGGGGGCATTCCCCTTCGGCCGCTGCCCAAAACCTATGCCAGCCGGGTGGTGGTGGTGGGGAATGCCGCTGGCCAGGTAAAGCCCACTACGGGCGGCGGGGTATACTATGGCCTGCTCTGTGCCCAACTGGCAGCCGAGGTCCTGCACCAGGCCCTGGCCAGCGACGACTTCTCAGAGGAGCGTTTTGCCCAATATGAACGAAACTGGAAGCGCAAGCTCTATCGGGAGCTCCAAATTGGCTACTACGCCCGCCGCCTCTACGAAAGGGCTGGCGATAGCCACATCGAGCGTGTATTTGACATAATGATACGCAATGGCATCCATGAGGCCTTGCTCCGGGCTGATGACTTCTCCTTCGATTGGCATGGCGGGCTCCTTCTCAAGGCCCTGACCTCTCACCTATTGGGGGGCATCATTCGCGCCCTAAAGAGCCGACTCACCGCCCGCTAGGCCTCCATCCTTCTCAGCCATCCCTTTACAGCCATGAGGGCCTTTGCTAAACTTTGGTTATAGCAACCCGGCAACAAGGGGCGATAGCTATGGGTACTCGAGACTACCGGTGGCGGGAGAAGAAAAAACCCAAGAAGGATGCCAAGAAGGCCATCAGCGTCAGCGTGACCCCCCCTGAGGCGATGATGGTCGAGGTCATTAAAGTTAAGGGCAAGAAAGCGCGCCCGGCGACAGAGGAATAGGAGGCATGCCAGCCTACGCCGAGCTTCATGCCCGGGGCGAGCTGGGCGATAGGGTGAAGCGGGCCAGGGCGCTGCTCAGGGAATGTCAGGTATGTCCCCGGCACTGCGCGGTCGATCGGCTGGCCGGAGAGGTGGGGGTGTGTCGCACCGGGGCCAGGGCAGTGGTCTCCAGCTATGGTCCCCACTTCGGGGAGGAGGGTCCGCTGGTGGGACGAGGCGGCTCGGGCACCATCTTCTTCACCCACTGCAACCTCAGGTGCGTCTTCTGCCAGAACTACACCATAAGCCAGAAGGGCGAGGGCTATGAGGTCTCCCCGGAGGAGCTGGCTGGGATGATGCTGGCCCTGCAAGGAAAGGGCTGCCACAATATCAACCTAGTCAGCCCCAGCCACGTGGTCCCCCAGATCCTGGAAGCCCTGGAGATAGCCGTCTCCCGGGGGCTGACTCTGCCCATCGTCTACAACTCCGGTGGCTATGATTCCCTGGATACCTTGGAGCTGCTCGATGGCATTGTAGATATCTATATGCCCGATATGAAATATTCTGACGAGGCGACGGCGCGGCACTACTCCGGGATCAAGGACTATCCCGCGGTGAACCGGGCGGCAGTCAAGGAGATGCATCGCCAGGTGGGGGACCTGAAGCTGGATGAAAACGGGGTGGCCACCAGGGGGCTCCTGGTACGCCATTTAGTTCTGCCGGAGGGCCTGGCCGGCACCCCCCAGGTAGTGCGCTTCTTGGCTCAGGAGATCTCCCCTTCGACCTATCTGAATGTCATGGCCCAGTACCGTCCTTGCCATCGAGCCATGGAATTTCCAGCCCTGTCCCGGCCGATAAGTCGGGCTGAGTTCCTCGAGGCGGTGAGGCTGGCTCGCCAGGCCGGGCTAACCAGGCTGGATGGGGTTCACGGCGTCTTCTTCCTGAGGTTGGTCTAGCCTTGTCGGAACTGGCCTCTCTCCATGCCCTCATCTATGGTCGCGTCCAGGGTGTCTTCTTCCGCGACTTTGTGTCTCGCCACGCCCGGGCCTTGGGCCTGAGCGGCTATGTGCGGAACCTGCCCCAGGGCGGGGCTGTGGAGGTCAAGGCCGAGGGAGAGAGGCCTAAACTGGATAGCCTGCTGGAGAAGCTGCATCAAGGTCCTCCCGGGGCCAGGGTGGACCGGGTGGATGTGGAGTGGGCTGAGTATAGCGGCAGCTTCGCCGATTTCAGGATCAGGTATTGGGACTAGCCTCTGCCACCGGCCTGGTCGCAGGTCTAATCCCGTAGAACCGGTCACTATCCAGCAGGCGGCGCAGGGTCATGGCGTCCACAGGGTGAGACTGGCCAGCTCGACACATATTTAATTGGTCAGCGATTTCGTCCGGGCTCATCGGCCTGTTCCCATTGGTCAGGAAAAGCCGAAATATGGCCTCCATAAGGGGTTGACGAGGGTGGAAGAGCCCTGGAGCCTGGGAACAGTGTTGGCTGAAGCGATCTAGCATGGCCTCAGCCGTCTCTTGAAGCTGGCCCTGGCACTTCGGGCACAGCCGACTACTAGCCAGGGTGGCGAAAGAGCGATTATTTTCGCGAAACCACCCTAAATCTATGGCGTACCGGATTTCTGGCTGAGAATCCTGGTCGGGAAGCATTTTCTCTCCCTCATTGCTGGAATTCACTTTGAGCGGCCTCGATGAGTTGCAGGTATTCGGTGCTGACCCCGGCTGCCTCTGAGGCCAATCGGTCAGCCAGGGCAGGCTCGGCCAGAAAGATCTTATTGTAGGCTTCGGCGGTACCCTGGGTGGGTTCGTCGCCAACAAAGCGGCAGCGGGCATCCACCACGCCCAGGTCGAAGGGCACGGTGAAAAAGAGGTCGGCCACTACTTTGTGGATCCCCAGCGCTCGCAGTCCCGGCTGCTGATACTTGGTGGCGGGCAATAAGCCCAGCAGATTCATTATGCTGAAGCAGCCCCCGCCTCTGATCACCTTAAAGGGGGCCACGGTAATGAGATAGTCGCAGGAGAGCACTACATTGGGGATCCAGAAGGTGGGCAGGGCGAAGGGTCGGGATAAAGGGTTTTCCACCTCTACCGCCACCGAATCCTGGACATCCAGGAGGAGTACCCTGGGGAAGTTGTAGTTCAGGGCCTGATAGACGGGGCGCATGGCCCTGCCCTCGGCATTTCCCTCCATGAGGAGGATATCGGCATCGCTGACCCGTCTGATCCCGTCCACAATGGCCCTTATGGTCTCCGGGCTGGTGGTTACGGGATGGGGCAGGGGATAGGCGGCAAGGGGCTTGATAAGCACCCGCCGCGCCCTGGCCACTGCCGGTGCCGGCTCAAAGGTGAAGCTTGCCGCTTCGGCAATCAACCTCATGGTCCTTAACCTTTGGGAGGGGCTCAGGCTGCCTTATCGGGGCCGAGGAACCTCTTCTCTATAAGGTCGGCCAGCCCCTGGATATCGTTCGGGGGATAGCAGGGGGCTTCTATATCCAGCGGCTCATCGCTGGCTACAGCCACCACCTGGCTAGGTGGACCGAGGAGCTTGTTCCCCCGTCGCCGCCGGTGCACCTCGATCTTGGCCCCTGGCTCCCCTTTGAAGCCCTCAGCCAAAATGAGGTCATAATCGTCGCCCAGGATTTGGGCCAGCTCCCCCAGACCGGGGTCCCGCTCTACAGGCTTGAGCAGGGCTATATGGTGAGGGGAACTCAGCACCACGGCACTGCTCCCGGCCCGGGCCAGCCGCCAGCTATCCTTGCCTGGGCGGTCGAGCTCGAAATCGTGGGCTACGTGCTTTATGACAGCTATACGGTAGCCCCTATTTCTCAATTCCGCCACCAACCGCTCGAGGAGGCTGGTCTTGCCCACCTCGGAATGGCCGATGATGGATATAATGGGCGGCATTTACGGGTTCTCCTTCCCTAGGCCCCTTGCCCTTCGGCCCAGTCCAGCATGATCACCTGAACCGTATCCCCTGGCTTTGCTTCAGCCACATCCTCAGGGATGATGGCCAGGCCATTGGCCCAGGCCATGGAGGTCAGTATCCCCGAGCCCTGGGGGCCGGTAAGTCGGGCAAAGTATTGCCCCTGGCGCCTCTCCACGTTTACCCGGGCGAAGATGCGCCGTCGGTCGCTGTTGATCACCCTGTCTTCCAGTATGGCGGTGACGGTGGGCTTGGACAGGGTGGTCTTGCCCATCATCTTGAGGATGGCTGGACGGGCGAAGAGTTCAAAGCTGATCATGGAGCTGACCGGGTTCCCGGGGAAGCCCAGATGGGGCACCCGGCGCAATCTATCGCCTTCCCCCACCGCGAAGCTGCCGAAGGCCAAGGGCTTGCCGGGCTTCATCCGCACCGTCCAAAAGGCGATCTCCCCCTCCTTGGCCAGCACCCCCTTCACCATATCGTAATCGCCCAGGGAGACGCCCCCCGAGGTCAGGAGCATGTCCGCCTCAAGCCCCTCCCTTACCTTGGCCACCAGCCTCTCCTCCCGGTCAGGGGCGATGCCCAGTATCCTGGGTATCCCCCCGGCCCGCCTCACCTGGCAGGCAATGGTATAGGTATTGCTATCATATATCTTCCCCGGCGCGGGTGGCTGGCCCACGTCGATAAGCTCATCGCCGGTGGCCAGTATCGCTACCCTGGGCCGCCGGACGACCTGAACCCTGCCTCGGCCCAGGGAGGCCAGAACCCCTATCTCCTGGGGACGGAGCACCGTTCCCTTTCTCAATACCAGAGACCCCTTGGTGATATCCTCTCCGGCGCGGCGGATATTCAACCCCCCATCCGCTGAACGATGGATACCTATCTCAGCGATGGGAGACTGGCGTTTCATCTCATCGGTATCCTCAAAGGGGATCACTGCGGTGGCCCCAGGGGGCAGGGGGGCACCGGTCATGATGCGTATCGCCTCCCCCGGCTCCAGCCTGTGCTCCACCACTGTGCCCGCCGCCGCCTCAGCCACCACCTTGAGCACCCGGGGGGAGGTGGGAGTGGCCCCCAGCGTATCCTCCGCCCTGACGGCGTAGCCGTCCATAGCTGCGTTGTCCAGGGGAGGGACGTCCACAGGCGAGTGGACATCCTCGGCCAGGACCTGGCCCAGGGCTTCCAGGATGGGCTTCTCCTCCGCCTCCAGTACATGGACACAGTTCAGGACCCTTTCCAGGGCCTCCTCCACGCTGATCATGGCATCGCCTCCGCTTCAGGCCTAGCTTTACCGCCAACTAACAGCCTCGCCCTCTCCAGGTCGGCCCGGGTATTGATATTGAGAAGGCTGAGATGCTCTGGGTCATATAGGTTCACCTCTTCTTCCTCCACATACCTCACCCTGAGGGTGGGGATGAGGTCGGCGATCTTGAGCCGATTTTGCTCCAGCGCCCCCTTGATGGCCTCAAGACAGCCCTTGGAATATACAGCATGAAGCGGCTCCAGGTATCCCCCCAGGCGGGGCACCACTGCCTGGAAGCCCGGGGCCAAGGAAAGCATGTATGACAGCAGTTCTGTGTTCAGGAAAGGCATATCGCCGCCCACTGCTATATTGTGCTCGGTGTCGGAGGCCAGGAGCCCGGTATAGAGCCCGCCCAGGGTTCCCTTGCCGGGATAGATATCGTCTATCCACTGCGCACGGCTTTGCTTCAGGGGGGGCAGGTCTAATCCCATGTTGGAGCCTACCAGGAGGATACGGGGGCTTATTTCGGCCAGGCGCACCAAAACGTGCTCGATAAGCCTCAGGCCACCGATCTTCTGGGCCAACTTATCCCGCCCAAAGCGTTGGCTCTGCCCCCCCACCAGCACGATGGCGTTCATCAACTCTCTATATAATTCTACCACAAATCGCCAACCAAATTATTGTTGCTTTGCTTTGGATAACGGGAAAGCGCCATTGCCTTCGAGGGGGTGATAGTCTATAATAAGCGCGACCTGGAGCGAGTCGTGTTTGCCCATCTGCATGTCCATACTGAGTATAGCCTCCTCGATGGTATGTGCTATATCCCGGAGCTGGTGGGCCGAGCCACAGAGCTGGGAATGGATAGCTTGGCCATCACCGACCATGGCGCCCTATATGGCGCCATCGCCTTTTATCAAGCTGCCCGCGAAGCCGGCATAAAGCCCATCATCGGCTGTGAGACCTATGTGGCTCTGGACAGCCGGCACAGCCGCGACCCTGCGGAGAAGAACCCCTATCACTTGGTGCTTCTGGCCAAGGATGAGACAGGCTATTGTAATCTGTTGCAGCTCATCACCAAGGCCCATTTGGAGGGCTTCTATTACAAGCCAAGGGTGGATAAGGAGCTCCTCGCCCAGTACCATCAAGGCCTGATAGCCCTTTCCGCCTGTCCCCAGGGGGAGCTGGGCCGGCTTATCCTGGAGGGACGCCGTCAACAGGCCAAGGAGGCTGCCCTATGGTACCGGGAGAACTTCGGCGACTTCTATCTGGAGATCCTGAGGCACCCTATCCCCGACCTGGAGACCATAAACGCTGAACTCATCTCCATGAGCCAGGAGCTGGGCTTACCCTTAGTGGCTACCAACGATGTCCACTATGTGAACAGGGAGGATGCCTCAGCCCATGAGCTTCTGCTATGCATCCAGACCAACACCTCGGTCTACGATGAGAAGCGATTCAAAATGCCCGGGGATAGTTTCTATTTGCGAAGCCCTCAAGAGATGGCCGAGCTCTACGCAGACCTCCCCCAGGCCCTGGAGAACGCCGCTCACATCGCGGAGATGTGCGATCTTCATCTGGAATTCGAGCGCCTGCACCTGCCCCAGGTGGAGCTGCCGCCGGGGAAGAGCGCCGATGATTACCTGGCCGAGCTGTGCTGGCAGGGCTTTGAACAGCGTTACCCCAACCCCACCCCCGAGGCCAGGGAACGACTGGCCTACGAGTTGGAGGTGGTCAAGCAAACCCAGTTCGCCAACTACTTCCTGGTGGTCTGGGACCTCATCTCCTTTGCTCGCCGCCAGGGGATCCTCTTCGGGGTTAGGGGCAGCGCCGCGGCCAGCCTCATCCTCTACTGCCTGAGGATTACCGAGATAGACCCCCTGGCCATGAAGCTGGTGTTTGAGCGCTTCCTCAATATAGAACGGCGGGAGATGCCCGATATCGACCTGGACTTCCAGGATGACCGTCGCGACGAGGTGTTGAACTATGCCGTCAGGAAATACGGCTCTGACCGGGTGGCCCAGATCATCACCTTTGGCACCCTGGGGGCCAGGGCTGCCCTGCGGGATGTGGGACGTGCCCTGGGCATGTCTTACGGGGATGTCGACCGCATAGCCAGGTTGGTGCCCCTGGGGCCGGGGGTGACCCTGGACAAGGCCCTGGACCAGAGCAGCGAGCTCAGGACCATCTATGGACAGGACCAGGCGGTACGCTATCTAGTGGACTCGGCCAGGCGACTGGAGGGACTGGCTCGCCACGCCAGCACCCATGCTGCCGGGGTGGTTATCTCCCGGGAACCACTGGTCAACTATGTGCCCTTGCAGCGGGCCGGCCGGGGCAACGATGAGACCTCAGCCACCATGACCCAGTTCAGCATGGAGGACATCGCCAGGATCGGCCTGCTCAAAATGGACTTCCTGGGGCTGACCAACCTGACCATCCTGGGGAAGGCCAAGGAGATTATCCAGGCCACCAGGGGCATCGATATCGACCTGAACCAGTTGCCCCTGGATGATGCCAAGGCCTTCGAGCTGTTGAGTTCTGGAGAGACGGGAGGGGTTTTCCAGCTGGAAGGCGCCGGGATGCGCCGCTACATCAAGGAGCTCAAGCCCTCCTCCTTCAGCGACATCGCGGCCATGATCGCCCTGTATCGCCCCGGTCCCATGGAGCATATCCCCACCTTTATCAAGGCCAAGCATGGCCTGGAGCCTATCCGCTACCCCCACCCCGCCCTGGCCCAGATCCTGGAGGAGACCTATGGCGTGATAGTCTATCAGGAACAAGTGCTGTTCATCGTGCAGGCCTTCGCCGGCTATAGCCTGGGCCAGGCCGATGTGTTTCGTAAGGCCATGGGCAAGAAAATTCCCGAGGTGATGAGACAGGAGCGGGAGAGCTTCGTGGCCGGGGCTATGGCCAAGGGTTTCTCCAGGGCCATGGCCGAGGAGGTCTTCCGTCTCATCGAGCCCTTCGCCGGCTACGCTTTCAATAAGGCCCACAGCGTGAGCTATGCCCTCATCGCCTACCAGACCGCCTATCTCAAGGCCAACTACCCCCTGGAATATATGACCGCCTTCCTGACTACCCACAGTCGGGATATGGAGAAGGTGAGCTCAGCCCTGGGGGAATGCCATCGGCTGGGCATCCCCATAGCCCCCCCCGATATCAACCGGAGCCAGATCGATTTCACCATCGAGGAGCACCAGGGCCAGCGGGTTATCCGCTTCGGCCTGGGGGCTATCAAGAATGTGGGGGAGTTGGCCCTGGAACCCCTCCTGGCGGCGCGCCAGGAGGGCGGCCCCTTTGCGTCCATAGAAGACTTTTGTCGCCGTGCCCAGCTTCGGGGCATCAACCGCCGGGCCCTGGAGAGCCTTATCAAGGTGGGTGCCCTGGATTCCCTGGGGCCACGGGGGGGCCTGCTTCAGAGCCTGGACCGCATCCTCTCCCTGGCCCAGCACCAGCAGCGCCTCCGCGACACCGGACAATCGACCATGTTTGACCTCTGGGGCCACAACGTGCCCACCCCCTTGCCTGCCATAGACATCCCCCAGGTAGAGGTGCCCCTCCGCGAGAAGCTGACCTGGGAAAAGGAGCTCACCGGGGCCTACCTCTCGGAGCACCCCTTCAGCCAGGCGGCACCAGAGCTGGCCTCGGCCACCACCGCCCTATGTGGGCAGATGGATGCTGAGATGGCAGGACAAACGGTGATAGTGGCTGGCTCCGTGATATCGGTGCGGCATTCCTTCACCAAGGACAACCGCCCCTTCGTTATCGCCACCCTGGAGGATCTGGAGGGTAGCCTGGAGGTCAGCGTCTGGCCCGAGGTCTATGCCGATACCGAGGAGCTGTGGCAGGAGGGGAATATCCTGGTGGTTCTGGGCAGGGTCAGGGTGCGGGGCGAGCGGGTGAGCCTCAGTTGCCAGAAGGTACGCCCTTACCAGCCCCAGGGGGAATCACCAGCCCCGCGCTTTGAGGCCGAGGCTGGCCCCGTGACGACGGCGCCAAAAGGAGCTCGACACAAAGTATCCATCAAGCTCTATCAGACGGAGGATGAGCCCAGCGACCGGGCCCGGCTGAGGCAGGTGCTGGAGCTATTGGTCCGCTATCCGGGGCAGGGGGAGGTGCGCCTGGTTGTCCATAGCGGCGGCGAAATGGTCAATATGGAGCTGCCCCATATCTCCGTCGGTTACTGCCCAGAGCTGGAGGAGAAGCTGGTGGCGCTGGTGGGGGAGGGAAACGTGGAGGTCCTTTCCTGACCTGGGCGTTGTTTTTTTGCGAACGCCCTTCCGCCATCAGCGATGCGCCGCCTCCATCTCCAGCAGCCAACGCTTGAGTCCCAGCCCCCCGCCATAGCCCCCCAGGCCCCCATCCCCGGCCACCACCCTATGGCAGGGGATGAGCAGGGGGAGAGGGTTTCGGGCCAGGGCTTGGCCCACCGCCCGGGCCGCTTCGGGTTTTCCCAGATGCTGGGCCACCCACCCGTAGCTGCGGGTCTCCCCATAGGGGATGGTGTTGTTGACCTCATAGACTTGTCTCTGAAAAGGGGTAATCTCGGAGAGGTCAAGCCGAGCCGTGAAGCCCTTTACCTCCCCTTTGAAGTACCCCTTTATCTGCTCCTGAAGGTCAGCAAAGGCAGAATCACCCCTTATGCACCCGTCTGCGGCCTTGCCCAGGGCCTCCACGGCGGCCCGGGGTGAGGGCTGGGGCAAGACCACCCTTCGGATGCCCTGCTCCGAGCCCAGAAGCGCCATCCAGCCCTTTTCCACCTTGGCCTGGTTCTCTTGAAGCGAGCTGGCAATTGGGCTTCCCACCTCGAAGACGGCATAAAATGGCTTCATTATGGCATCAACTATAGCATGGCCCTGGTCAGGAGACAACTGGCCAAGTTGAAAGCCTGGGCTCTCTGGGCTATAATCGAGGAACAAGGCAGAGGAGAATGGCTTTGCTGAGGACAATCTACTGTGGCCAGCTCAGGGCGGAACACATAGGTCAGCGGGTGAGCCTAGCAGGCTGGGTGCACCGCCGCCGTGACCACGGTGGCCTGGTGTTTATCGACCTCAGGGACCGGGAGGGGCTGGTGCAGGTGGTGTTTAACCCCGAGGTCTCCCCGGAGGCCCATCAGGTAGCGGATAAGCTGCGCAATGAGTTCGTGCTCCAGGTCAAGGGGGAGGTGAGCCGTCGGCCCAAGGGCACCGAGAACCCGAAGCTGGCCACCGGCGAGGTGGAGGTGATCGCCCGATCAGCCACCATTCTTAATACCTCAAAGACACCCCCCTTCTACATAAACGAGGATGTAGAAGTGGAGGAGCCCCTGCGCCTCAAATATCGCTACCTGGATATGAGGCGCCCCAGGATGAAGGATAACATCATCCTGCGCCACAGGGTGGTCAAGTTCATCAGGGACTTCCTGGATGCCCGCGGCTTTATCGAGGTGGAGACGCCTATCCTGATCAAGAGCACCCCCGAGGGGGCCAGGGACTACCTGGTGCCCAGCCGCATCTCCCCGGGCAGGTTCTATGCCTTACCCCAGTCGCCCCAGCAGTTGAAGCAGATCCTCATGGTGGCGGGACTGGAGAAATACTTCCAGATAGCCCGCTGCTTCCGCGATGAGGACCTGAGGGCTGACCGCCAGCCCGAGTTCACCCAGCTCGACCTGGAGATGAGCTTTATAGATGAGGAGGACATTCTGGGCCTCCTGGAGGACATGTTCACCGAGCTGGTGGCAACGGTCAAGCCCGACATGCGGGTCATCAAACCCTTCCCTCGCCTCACCTATGCCCAGTGCCTGGAACGCTTCGGCACCGATAAGCCCGATGTCCGCTTCGGGTTGGAGCTTCGGGAGGTGACCGATATCGTGGCCGGCTCCGAGTTTATGCCCTTCCGCTCCGCTGTGGAGGAGAAGGGATTGGTGGCTGGCATTTGCATCCCTGGCGGCGCCAGCTACTCCCGCCGCCAGCTGGAGGAGCTGGGCGAGCTGGCCAAGTCCTACGGTGCCAAGGGTTTGGTCACCCTGGGGCTGGGGGAGGAGGGCAGCAGCCTGAATGGCTTGACCCTGGAAGGGGTGCGCTCCGTGGCGGCCAAGTATCTGACCCTGGAGCAGGTGCGCGCCATGGCCCAGCGCTTTGGGGCCAAGGGGGGTGACCTCCTGCTCATCGCCGCTGGCAATACCCCCATGGTGAGGAGGGTATTGAATGAACTCAGGCTGGAAATGGGTCGCCGCCTCAAGCTGGCTGACCCCAATCTCCTGGCCTTCGTCTTCATCCAGGGCTTCCCCCTGCTGGAGTGGGATGCCCAGGCCGGACACTGGACCCCCATGCACCACCCCTTCACCGCCCCTGTGGAGGAGGATATACCGCTGCTGGATACAGCCCCGGAGAAGGTGAGGTCCAGACACTACGACATCGTTTGCAACGGCCATGAGCTGTCCAGCGGCAGCATCAGGATCCATAAACGAGAGCTTCAAGAGAAGGTCTTCCACCTCCTGGGCTACACAGACGAGGAGATCCGGGAGCGCTTCGGGCACCTGCTCGAGGCCTTCGAATACGGCGCCCCACCCCATGGGGGCATTGCCCCCGGCATCGACCGCATCGTTATGCTGCTGGCCGGGGAGGAGAACATCCGCGAGGTCATCGCCTTTCCCAAGACCCAGAGCGCTGTGGATTTGCTCACCAATGCCCCCTCCCCGGTACCCGAGGAGCAGCTCCGGGAGTTGCACCTCAAATTGATAAATGGCCAGCAATAGGCAAATCCGCCCTATAAGGTAGGGACTTAGCCGAGTTCTGGCCTCCATCATTGACCCCCTCCATCGGGCCCTGCTATAATCGGGCACAGGGGGCTAGGGTGAGAGTAAAGAGAGAGGATGCCGGGAACGGCCAGGTAGCGCTCCATATCGAGGTGGAGTCAGAGGAAATGGAGCGCTCCCTGGACAGGGCTTATCGGCGGTTGGTGGGCAGGGTCAACGTGCCCGGCTTTCGCAAAGGCAAGGCACCTCGGGTGCTGGTGGAACGCTATCTGGGTCGGGAGGTTCTGGTAGAGGAGGCCCTGGAGCGACTGATACCGGAAATCTACGAGCAGGCTATCCAAGAGCAGGGACTGGAGCCCATAACCCAGCCGCAGATCGAAATCACCCGGCGCGACCCGCCTATCTTCACGGCCAGGGTAGCCTTGCGGCCCCCTGTTGAATTGGGCGACTATAAGAGCATCAGGGTTCCCTACGAGCCGGTGGAGATTACCCAGGCCCAGGTAGATGAGGTGCTGGAGCGACTTCGCTGGCAGCAGGCTCCTTGGGAGCCGGCGGTCAGGCCAGTGCGATTCGGAGACCTGGTCACTATGGATGTGGAGAACAGTGTGGACGGGGGTGAGCCCTCCAGTCAAAAGAATATTCAATATCAAGTAATGGAGAACTCCTCGGTGCCCCTGCCTGGCTTTGCCCAGGAGATTGTGGGCATGACAGCAGACCAGGAGAAGGGATTCAGCCTCGCCTTTCCCACGGAGCATGCCAATAAAGACCTGGCGGGCAAGACTTATGCCTTTAAGGTGGTGGTCAGGGAGGTAAAGGAGAAAAGGCTCCCTGAGCTGGACGATGGTTTTGCCAGGAGCCTGGGGCAAGGCTTTGACAGCCTGGAGCAGCTAAGGGACCGCATCTTCTCCGATTTATTAAGGCGGGCAGAAGTCCAGGCCCAAGAGCGCTACGAAGAGAAGGTGATCGATTCGGTGGTGGAGCTGGCCAATGTGGAGCTGCCCCCCTTGCTGGTGGAGCAGGAGGTAGCCTATCTTGTGGAGGAGCAGGCCCGACTCTTTCAGGGAGGAGAAGGCGGGGTGGATGCCTACCTCAGCCGGATCGGGAAATCGGAGGCGGAGTTGAAAGAAGAGCTACAGCCTGTGGCCCGCAAGCGGCTGATGCGTTCCCTGGTCCTCAGCGAGATCGCCGCCCGGGAGAATATCGAGGTGGCCCCGGAGGAGGTGGAGGCCGAGATCCAAGATCGCCTATCCAGGGCAGGGCATGGGGTTGAGGAGGCGCGGCGACGCCTCAGCTCCCCTGAAGGCCGCCGCTCCATAGAGCAATGGTTGCTCAGACGAAAAACCGTGCACCGACTGAGAGACATAGCCAAAGGCGAGAGACCGGAAGAGGTCACCAGGTCTAGTCAATTTCAGGATGGGGGTAAGAGATGAGTATTGAGCCACAGAATGTGATCCCGATGGTTATCGAGAGCGGCGCCCGGGGGGAGCGCGCCTTCGATATCTACTCCTTGCTGCTCAAGGAGCGCATCGTGTTCTTGGGCATGCCCATCAATGACCAGATGGCCAATCTTATTATCGCCCAGCTCCTCTACCTGGAGAGGGAGGACCCCGACAAGGATATCAGCCTCTACATCCATTGTCCCGGGGGCATCATCAGCAGCGGCCTGGCCATCTATGACACCATGCAGCTCATTCGCCCCGATGTGTCCACCATCTGCGTGGGGCTGGCGGCGAGCATGGGGACGGTGTTGCTGTGCGCCGGGGCCAAGGGCAAGCGCTACGCCTTGCCCAATGCCACCATCCATCTGCATCAGCCAGCCGGGGGTGCCCAGGGACAGGCGGCTGATATCGCCATCGCCGCCAAGGAGATCCTCAGGGTTCAGGACATCCTCCGGGAGATCATAGCCAAGCACACCGGTCAGCCCCTGGATAGGATCGCCCGGGACACCGACCGCGATTTCTACCTCAGTGCCGAGCAGGCGGTGGAATACGGGATCGTGGACCAGATCTTGCGTCCCAAGGAGGAGGGGAGGAGGGGCAGCTAGAGCCTATGCCCGGTGCGGGCTTGGTACTCCCCGGCTAGCTGGTCGAGGCTGGGCAAGCCGGCCCGGGCCCCCCGAGCCGAGACAGAGAAGCGGGCGGTGATGTCGCCCAAGAGGCCACAGGC
>Ga0180909_105_pt1 | contig 86622 bp, 81 predicted proteins | sample Deesub1362A_J573_FD_124296 | JGI IMG/M metagenome (GOLD analysis project Ga0180909, IMG submission 124296) | Dehalococcoides sp. JdFR-54 | reverse complement strand
CCAGGGCCCCCTCTTCCAGCCTATCGGCGGGAACCACCCTGTTGACCAGGCCGATTCTCTCCGCCTCGGCGGCGGGGATCATATTGGAGGTGAACAGGATCTCCTTGGCCTTCTTTATACCTACCAGCCGGGGCAGCCGCTGGCTATTGCCCCCGCCGGGCACGAGGCCCAGGCGGGCATGGGTATCAGCGAAGGCTGCCCTCTCCGAGGCTATGATTATATCGGCGCACGGCGCCAGCTCGAAACCACCGGTTATGGCATAACCATTCACGGCGGCTATTACCGGTTTCTCGAAGTTGTCTATCTTTTCAAAGACGGCGACAACCAGGGCCAAGGGATCAGCCTCTTCCTCGAAGGGACGCCCCAGCTCCTTGAGGTCCATGCCGGCACAGAAGGCACGCCCGGAGCCGGTGATGATAAGCACATCTATGGCATCGTCGGCCGCTACATCCTCCAGGGCCGACAGCATTTCCTTCAGAAGGGCACTGTTCAGGGCATTGAGGGCCTGGGGACGTTTGAGGATGAGCTTGGCTATACGCTCTTTCTTCTCTAGGATTAGGTTGCGATACTCCATTTGGCCTCTTTCCTTTATCGGTTTATTCCAGAGCCACTGCCCCGCCGGTGATGTCCAAAAGCTCCTTAGTGATCATCTCCTGCCGGGCCTTGTTGAGGGTGAGGGTCAGGTCGGCGAGGAGCTCGTTGGCATTATCGGTGGCGTTGCGCATGGCCACCATCCGTGCCGACTGCTCGCTGGCTATGGACTCCAGGAGGGCGTGATAGACCTGCATCTCCACGAAGCGAGGCAAGAGCTGATCCAGAACCCCCATAGGGTCGGGCTCATAGATATATTCCACATTCTGCATCGGTGGCAACTGGGCGGGCTCGATGGGCAATATCTGTCGCATCACCGGCCGTTGCGCCAGGGTGGAAATGAATTGAGTGTAGGATAAATAGACCAGGTCGAAGTGCCCATAGGTATAGTCCTGGCAGATGAGGTGAGATATGGGGAGGGTATCTGCCAGAGATGGCCGATCGCCCAGCCCAGTGAATTCGGCGCGCAGGTCCAGGCCGGTGCGCAGGGCGAAGCTGCGCCCCTTGCGCCCCACGGCGACGATCTGCACCGGGACGGTCTGCTCCAGGAGGAAGCTGGCCAGGCGCCGATTGATATTAGCGATAAGGCCACCACACAGGCCTCGGTCTGGCGTTATGTGAACCACCCCGATCCTGTGCACCTCCCGTTTCTCCAGGAGGGGGGGCACATACTCGGGGGTGCGCTGGGCGGCCAGGTCGGCCAACACCTGGCGGATCTTTTCGTCGTAGGGCCTGCCGGCCAGGCCCCGCTCCTGGGCGCGGCGCATCTTGGAGGCGGCCACCATCTCCATGGCCTTGGTTATCTTGGCCGTATTCTGCACTGAGCGGATCCGGCGCCGGATGAGACGGATGTTGGCCATAACTCGGTCACCTCAACCCCTTTATCCCCATCCCCTCAAGGAGAGGGGGATGGTTCTTAATAAGAGGGGCTAACGCCCCTCTTAAACGCCCCAAAAGCGTAGGAGCGTTACCTGGGAATAATACCCCAGGCCGAAAGGGAGCTAGCACCCCTCTTTGACGCCCCACCCAAAATCGAAGCCCCTAGAAAGAGGCAGTCTGCTTGAACTCCTCCAGGGCCGCTTTGAGCTGCTCCTCGGTCTCCGCTGACAGGTCCTTCTCTTGGGCAATGCGCTTGCCTATCTCCGGGTGGTTGTTTGCCATAAAGCGGTGGAAGTGCTCCTCCACCGAGGCGATCCTGTCCACCGGTATATCGTCGAAGTAGCCGTTGATGACGGCATAGAGGATGGTAACCTCCTGCTCCAGGCTCATGGGGGTGTACTGGGGCTGCTTCAGGACCTCGGAGATGCGCTGCCCCCGTTCCAGTTGTGCCCGTGTGGCCTTATCCAGGTCGGCGGTACCGAACTGGGCGAAGGCGGCCAGCTCCCGGAACTGGGCCAGCTCCAGGCGGAGCCTGCCCGCCACCCTCTTCATGGCCGGGGTCTGGGCGGCCCCGCCCACCCGGGATACGGAAAGGCCCACATTGATAGCGGGGCGGGTGCCAGCGTTGAACAGGTCGGTCTCCAGATAGATCTGGCCATCGGTGATGGAGATGACATTGGTGGGGATATAGGCGGCCACGTCGCCCGCCTGGGTTTCGATGACGGGCAGCGCCGTGAGCGAGCCGCCGCCGTATTCGGGGGCCAGCTTGGCTGCCCGCTCCAGGAGTCGGCTGTGCAAATAGAAGATATCCCCGGGGTAGGCCTCCCGCCCCGGGGGACGCCTCAGGAGCAGGGAGAGCTGCCTATAGGCCCAGGCATGCTTGGAGAGGTCGTCGTAGGCCACCAGGGCATCCAGCCCCTGCTCCATGAACTCCTCGCCGATGGCGCAGCCAGCATAAGGGGCCAAATATTGCAGGGGCGCCGGCTCCGAGGCATTGGCCGCCACCACAATGGTGTGCTCCAAGGCTCCATGGCGCTCCAGGGTGGCCACTACCCGAGCTACCTTGGAGGACTTCTGGCCAATGGCCACATAGATGCATATCAGGTCCTTGCCCTTCTGGCTGATGATGGTGTCGATGAGGATGGCCGATTTGCCTGTGGAGCGGTCGCCGATGATGAGCTCCCGCTGGCCCCGGCCGATGGGGATCATGCTGTCCACGGCCTTTATCCCGGTATGCACCGGGGTATCCACGGGCTGACGCAAAACCACATTAGGAGCCACCCTCTCCAAAGGACGGGTCTTGTCGGTGGGGATAGGCCCCTTCCCGTCCAGGGGATTGCCCAGGGGGTCGATGACCCGGCCCAGGAGGGCCTTGCCCACCGGCACCTCGGCGATGCGGCCGGTACAGCGCACCTCGTCGCCCTCCTTGATCTCAGACCACTCGCCCAGGATGACCGCCCCCACGCTCTCCTCCTCCAGGTTTAGGGCTATGGCTGTAGCCCCATTGGCGAACTCCAGGAGCTCGTTATATCTGGCGCCGGCCAGCCCTTGGATGCGGGCGATGCCATCGCCCACCTCGACCACGGTGCCCACATCCACCATGGTCAGCTCGGCACCGAACCGTTCGATCTGTTGTCTGATAATGGAGGTGATGTCCTGTCCGCCTACTACCATTCCCTGACCTCCTAAATCCTCAGGTGGCCCTGGCCAGCCTCCTCCTCAGGTTCTCCAGGCGGCTGCGCACGCTGCCGTCGATGAGCTTATCCCCCAACCGAGCCACCACCCCGCCGATGATGTCCGGGTCTATCTCGGTGGCCACTACCACCTTCTTGGCGGCGATATTGCCCAGTATCTCGGCCAGCCGTTGCTTTTCCTCCTCCTCCAGGGGGACAGCGGTGATGACCCGGGCGCGCTCTATACCCCGGTGGGCATCCAGGAGCTGCTCGTATTGCTCGATGATCTGGGGCAGCAGGCCCAGCCGTCTCCTGGCTATGAGCAGGTATACCAGGTTCAGCACCAGGGGATTGGCCTCCGGGAAGGCCTGGCTCAACATCGTCTGTTTGACCTCGAAGGGGATCTTGAGGCTCTCCAGCACCTCCGCCCAGGGGGGCACCTCTAGGGCCCGGGCGATGTCCCTGAGCTGGGAACGCCATGCCTCGAGCTCGTCCCGCTCCCGGGCGATGTCGAAGGCTGCCTGGGCATAGCGCCTGGCGGAAGCGGCGCGGGGCAACTCAGCCCTCCTTCCTCAGGGCGGTGCTCTCCTCCAGCACCTCCTGAACGAGTCGCCGGTGAGCCCTCCTATCCACAGTCTGATGGATGACCTTCTCCGCGGCCTCGATGGCGATGTCGGCAAACTCCTGACGCAACCTGTCCACCATCTCTCGCCGCTCCCGCTCTATCTCGGCGCGGGCCCTGGCAACCAGCATCTCTGCCTCCCGCCGTGCCTCCTGACGGGTCTCCTCCCGGAGCTGCTCCCCCATTCGGGAGGCCTGGGCTACGATGGCCTGGCCCTCCCTGCGGGCCGCCTCCAGGTGAGCCTTGACCTCTTCCTGGGTCTGGGCCATGCGCCGCTTGATCTGCTCCGCCTGCTCCATGCTCTCCCTGATCCGCTGCGCGCGCTCGTCCAGCATCCTCCTGATGGGCCTATAGGCAAACAGCATCAGCACCCCCAGGAGCAGGAAGAAGTTAACCAGTTGAGTGATGAGCAGGGCTGGGTCTATGCCAAGGGCGCCCATACCTTCTCCTCCCTCTAGGCCAGGAATCGCTTCATCAAGCCACCATGGCCAGGATGATGGCCACCACCAGGGCGTAGATGCCGATGGCTTCGGCGAAGGCGATGGCCAGGATCATGTTAGTCATAATGGCCCCCCTGGCCTCCGGGTTACGCCCCAGGGCCTGCATGGCGCCGGCACCCAGGATGCCGATGCCGATGCCCGGGCCAATGGCGCCCAGGCCCATGGCTAGCCCTGCCCCCACCAGCTTCATACCTTCTGGAAATTCAGGTCCCATATTCGGTTGCCCTCCTCTGTCAAGTGCCGCAGGCTTATTGGTGCTCCCCATGAGGGGTTATGGCTATGGTGGCGAACACCAAGGTCAGCCCGGCGAAGATCAAGGCCTGGACAAAGCCCACCAGCAGCTCCAGGCTGTAGAAGAACATGTTGGCCAGCCCGAACATGAACAGGTAAGCGCCCAGCAACAGCAATATCTCCCCGGCCGTCATATTGCCGAAAAGTCGGAAGGTGAAACTGATGATGCGCACCAGCTCGCTCATCCCCTCGAGCGCCCCCACAAACACGGCGATGGCTCCATTGACCAGCCCTGAGACCCCCCGCCTCAATCGGCCCCTGAAGAGGTGCCCCAGGGCATGGAATAAAGCCCCGAAATTAAAAAAGCGTCTCAGGTAGCGGAACACCCCCAGGCTGCTCATGCCCCAGTATTCCACGAAGACAAAGGAAATCAAGGCCAGGGCCAGGGGCAGGTTGAGGTCGGTGTTGGCGCCGCGCAGCAGGTGCACCGTCTCCCCGGGGGCCGCCCGCCAGGTGAGGCTGATGAAGCCGGGGACGAGGGAGAGCCAGGCATTGGCGATGACGAACAGGAATATGGTGGCCACGATGGGGAAGAAGCGGCGCCCATTCTCCCTGCCGGCTATGCCCTCCACGAAATTGAGCAGGGTCTCCACCACCATCTCCGCAAAGGCTTGCAGCCTGCCTGGCACCAGCCTCATCCGGCGCGTGGCCACAAAGGCCAGCAGGCCCAGGACGATAATACTGACCCAGGCGCCGAGGACGGTGTTGGTGATCTTGAAGCCGCTGAAGGGCTCCCAGAGAACCTCGGGGGGGAGCTGGGGGTGGGGACGGGCCACCGATAGAACGGCGGGGGNTAAACCCAGCACGGAGTTGACAATAGCCCCCAACAAACCGCCTGCCACACTCAGGGCCACCAAGATGATAAGGATGGTTACGGCCAGCCTGGTGGAACAGCCGAGTCGGGGCACTAATCTTTCTCCTTGTCCTTTTCCTCGTTGCTCAGCGTTCCCGTGAGTCCGGGGCGCACCATCAGGTAGACGCCAAACATGGCCACGAAGGTACCCAGGGTAACTCCAATCAGGGCCAATATGGGTGTAGTGCCTACCTTATTGTCCAGCCATAACCCCCCAAGGGTGAACAGCACGATGGTTATGGCTACGTAAAACCCCACCCCCAGGAGTCTTAGGGCAAAGGAACGCCAGCTCACACTATTTGCTTCCTGTTAATCCAAGGAAGTATAGCAAATCGGCCTTCCCGCTGTCAACCAAGAGGGCTGCGGCGCAAGGTGGGGACCAATATAAGGCCTTCCTGCTGGAACCCCTTGGAGGCCGCCGGTGGGTCGGCTATGTGTCCCCTCTAGAGCCTGACCAGCTTGGCGGTGTAGACATCGGGGATGGCTAGGATCTGCTGGCGCTGCTCCTCATTGAGGGGCTCATCCAGGCCCAGCACCATAAGGGCCTGGCCCCGGGGCCTAAGTCGGCCCACCCGCATAGAGCTGATGTTGATGTTGGCGTTGCCGGCGATCGTCCCCACCGCTCCGATAAGTCCGGGACGGTCCAGATGATGGCTGAACAGGTAGTAGCCCTCGGGGGCGAAGAGGTCGATCCAGTAGTCGTTCACCCTGACGATATTGGGTTGCTCCCGGAGCACCGTGCCCGACACAGTGGTGGTGCCGGCGGTGGTGCTGGCCTCCACGGTGACCAGGCTGGTATAGTTTTCGCAGGCAAATCTCTTGTGCTCGGTCAGTTGGAGGCCCCGGCTCTGGGCGATGAGATTGGCGTTTACCAGGTTGACCCGCTGTTCGCTGACCTCCTCCAGCAGCCCGCCCAGCACCGCCGCCTTCAGGACCTCCGTCTCGCTGGTGGCGATCTCGCCCTCGTAGCTGACCTGTATGGCCCGCATCTGGCCTTCGGCCAGTTGCCGCAGCAACCGCCCGATGACCAGGCAGAGCTTGATATAGGGGGCCAGAAGGGGCAAGGTCTCTGGGGGTACCAGGGGGGCATTTACGGCATAGCGGGCGGGGCGGCCCTCCAACACGGCGATGATTTGGTCAGCGATGTCCAGGGCCACAGTGGTCTGGGCCTCGGCGGTAGAGGCCGCCAGGTGGGGGGTGACCAGGATCTTATCGCTTCGGAACAGGATATTATCGGTGGCCGGCTCCTGGGAGAAAACATCCACAGCCGCCCCGGCCAGCCGGCCCGCCTCCACCGCTTCGAAGAGGGCGTTTTCGTCCACCAGTCCACCCCGGGCGCAGTTGATGAGGCGGGCTGAGGGTTTGAGCATGGCCAGCTCCTTGGCGCCGATGAGGCCGCGGGTGGCGTCGGTGAGGGGGGCATGGATGGTCACAAAATCGGAGCAGCGCAGCAATTCCTCCAGCCCCATTGGTTGCACGCCCAGATTCTGGGCATGCTCGGGGGCCACGTAGGGGTCGTAGGCCACCACCTTCATTTCCAGGGCGATGGCCCGTCGGGCCACCGCAGAGCCCACATTGCCCAGGCCGATAATCCCCAGGATTTTGTTTCGTACCTCGACGCCCTCGAAGGCGCTCCTCTGCCACTTCCCCGATTTCAGGCTGTAGTGGGCCTGGGGGAGGTTACGGGCCAGGGCCAGCATCAGGGCAATGGTATGCTCGGCGGCGGCGATGGTGTTGCCGGTGGGGGCATTGACCACCACAATACCCCGACGGGTGGCGGCTTCCACGTCTATGTTATCCACCCCCGCCCCGGCCCGGGCGATGACCAGGAGCTTGGTGGCGGCCTCAATGACCTGGGCGGTGACCCGGGTCTGGCTGCGCACTACTAACCCCTCGAAGTCGCCGATGATGGCCAGAAGCTCGTCACGCGGCAGGTCGGGTCGGAACACCACCTCCACCCGGCTTTGGAGCCTTTCAATGCCTTCCCGAGCTATGGGCTCGGTGACCAAAACCCTCATGGTTATCTTGCGGAGACCCCGGTTTTAAATCCCAACTTGTCCAGGGCGGACTTTATGCCCCCTATGACCTCTGCCACGTCCTTGTCCTCCACCCAGCCCAGATGACCGATGCGGAAGATCTTTCCCTCCAGCCTCTGCTGCCCCCCGCTGAGCACCACGTCGTATTGCTCCCTGAGCACCTTGAGGAACTGCTTGTTGTCGAGGCCGTCGGGGTTGGCAACCGCCGTAACCGTGTTGGAGGCATGCCTTTCATCGGCGAAGAGGCGAAGGCCCAGGGACTTGATACCGGAGCGCACCATATCGGCTATGCGAGCATGCCTGGCGAATACATTGGGCAAGCCCTCCTGGAGCAATAACTCCAGGGCGATATCCAGGGCGAAGAAGACGGAGAGGACCGGCGTCCAGGGGGTCTGTCCCTTCTCCAGAAAACTCCTGGCCTTGGCGAAATCCCAGTAGTAGCGGGGCATCTTGGCGGTGGCGTAGGCCTGCCATGCCCTGGGGCTGACGCTGACCATGGCCAGCCCCGGGGGCACCATCCAGCCCTTCTGGGAGCTGGTGACCACCACATCGCAGCCCCACTTGTCCACCGGCAGGTCTATGGAGCTGAGGCTGCTGATGGCGTCTACTAGCAGGAGCTTGTCGAACTCCCCGACCACAGAGCACAGGGTGCCCAGGTCATTGGTTACGCCGGTGGAGGTCTCGTTGTGGGTGAGCAGGACCGCCTTTACCTGGGGATGGGCCTTCAGGGCCCGGCGCACCATCTCGGGGTCGGCTGCCTGTCCCCACTCGAATTCGAGGCGCTCCACCTCGGCACCATACTGTTGGGCGATGTCGGCGAAGCGGTCGCCGAAGAAGCCTATGGAGACGGAGAGCACCTTGTCGCCTGGGGACAGGGTGTTCACTATAGCCGCTTCCATGCCGCCGGTGCCCGAGGCGGTGAGGATATAGACATCGCCCTGGGTCTGGAAGACCTGCTTCAGCCGCTGGGTAACCCGCCAGATTATGTCGGCAAAGCCTGGTCCCCGGTGGTTGATCATCTGCTGGCTCAGGGCCTGGAGGATGTGGGGGGGAACTGGGGTTGGTCCCGGTATTCTCAGTTGCATTGGGGGCCTCCGTGAGCGATTTAATTTGAATTCAGTTTTTGGACCCGGTATCGGCGTCCACGATCCTGAGGAAGCGTCGCTTGCCGACCTGGATTATGCTGCCGGGATGCAGGCTAACCTGTAGTTGGTCGCCACCCAGCCTCACGCCATCAACCTCGATGGCCCCCTGAGCCCAGAGGCGTCTGGCCTCGCTGCGGCTTTTGACCAGGCCGGCATCACAAAGTAGGGAAATGATGTCAGTGCCGCCGACAGGCAGGCTATACTCCGGTATCTCGGCGGGCAATCCCCTCTTTTGAAATACCCGCTCGAACTCCGCCTCGGCCCTCTGAGCCGCCGTCTGGGTGTGGAACTGGGCCACGATCTCCCGGGCCAGGCGCTTCTTGATGAGCATGGGGTTCACCGACTGGGCCGCCAATTGCCTGCGGAACTCGGCCAGCTCCTCGTCGGGGACATCGGTCAGCATCTCGAAGTAGTCCAGCATCAGCCCATCGGGGATGGACATCACCTTGCCGTACATCTCTTGGGGCGGCTCGTCGATGCCGATGTAGTTGCCCAGGCTCTTGCTCATCTTCTGGGAGCCATCGGTGCCCAACAGGAGCGGTGTCAGGAACACCTGCTGGGGCCTCTGCCCCACCATCCCCTGAAGCTCCCGCCCCACCAGGCAATTGAACTTCTGGTCGGTGCCGCCGAACTCGACATCGGCCTCGATGACCACCGAGTCGTAGGCCTGAAGGAGGGGATAGAGGAGCTCGGTGAGGGCAATGGGGCGGCCCGAGGTGTATCGACTGGCGAAGTCGTCCCGGGCCAGGAGCTGGGCCACGGTGAACTTGCTGGTGAGCCTGAAGACATCGCCAAGGTCGAACTTGCCGAACCACTCGCTCTGCCAGCGCACCTCAGTACGGCCCTTGTCCACCACCTTGAAGAACTGCTGCATGTAGGTCTGGGCATTGGCGTTGACCTCCTCGGCGGTGAGCATGGGTCGGGTGGCCGACTCACCGCTGGGGTCGCCGATCCGGGCCGTCCAGTCGCCCACGATAAGGATGACCTTGTGGCCCAGCTCTTGAAACTGGCGCAGCTTCCTCAGCCCCACCACATGGCCCAGGTGGATATCGGGGCGGCTGGGGTCAAAGCCCTCCTTGAGCCTCAGGGGTCGGCCTGAGCGGAGGAGTTCCCTCATCTCCTCCTCGACTATGATCTCGGCCACCCCGCGCCGCAGGATATAGTCGAGACTGTGAACAGTCATCTATCCCTCACTCTTGGAGCCAGGCCCGGGCCTGCTCCACATCCCTCTCGATCTGCTCCTGGAGCTCCGCCGCCGAGGCGAAGGCTATCTCCCCCCGGAGCCGCTTCACCAGCTCGATGCTCAGCTCCTCCCCGTAGAGGTCGCCCTGATAGTCCAAGAGGAAGACCTCCACGGTGCGCTGCTGGCCTCCGAAGGTGGGTCGGAGGCCGATATTGGTCACCGAGGGGTGTGCCCTCTGGCTGAGATAGGCTCTGGTTATATAAACGCCGTCGGCGGGGATGGCCCGGGTGGGCTCGATCTCCAGGTTAGCGGTGGGAAAGCCCAGTTGGCGTCCCCGCTCCACCCCAGATACCACCCGGCCGCTCAGGCGATAGGGTCGGCCCAATAGCTGGCTCACCCGGGGCATATCGCCCTGGCCCAAGGCCCGACGGATGGCGGTGCTGCTCACCACCTCCGCCTCCAGCATTTTGGGGGGGACCACCTCCATAATAAAGCCCATTTTGTCTCCCAGGGCTTTCAAGGCGGCGGTATCGCCCTCCCGGTCCCGGCCCAGGGCAAAATCTGGGCCGGCCACCAGCCCCCTCATGCGCAGCTGGCGCTGCACCGATTCCAGGAACTGGCTGGCCCGCATTTGGGCCACCTCCGGGGTGAAGGAAACCACCGCCACAAAATCGGCGCCGCTTTGGTGCAGGAGCTGGGTCCTCTCCTCCAGGCTGGTCAGATAAGCTGGCTCCACACCGGGGGACAGCACCTCTAGGGGATGGTGCCGCAAAGTGACCACACCACCCAGCCACCCCGTCTCCTGGGCTCGCTGTCTGAGGTGAGCTATGAGATGCTGATGCCCCAGATGTACCCCGTCGAAAACGCCGATAGCCAGGAAGCTATCCCTTTCCGGCCGATGCCGGGCCAGCTCCGTCTCCAGAAGCATATCAGGTCGCCACCGCTCCGACAAATAAAAGGGGGCTTTGCCTAAAAAGCCCTCCACAAACCTGGCTGAGCCCTTAAATGTTACCATAAGCTGAGGCGGGGAGTCAATAGACCCGTTGGCCGCGGCCTCGGCCCACGGCCTGACTTTTTGGCCAAAAAGTCGCCCCTCCTACGGGGGGCAGAGATGCAAGCTGAGGACTATCGGTTTATAATAGAGGCGATGGGCTCGCAGGTCTTCTATCGCAAGTGGCGCCCCCAGACCTTGGCTGAGGTGGTGGGACAGGAGCACGTGACCCAAACCCTGCGCCATGCCTTGGAGAGGGGAAAGGTGGCCCACGCCTACCTCTTCTGCGGCCCCCGGGGCACGGGCAAGACCAGCATTGGTCGCATCCTGGCCAAGGCGGTGAATTGCCTCGAGAATGGCCGGGGAGAGCCCTGCAATAGCTGCGATATGTGTCTGGCCATCACTGAGGGTCGGGCCCTGGATGTCATAGAGGTGGATGCCGCCAGCAACCGGGGCATCGATGAGATCCGAGACCTGAGGGAGAGGGTGAACTATGCCCCCAGCTCCGCCCGCTATAAGGTGTACATTGTGGACGAGGTCCACATGCTCACCGAACCCGCCTCCAACGCCCTGCTCAAGACCCTGGAGGAGCCCCCTCCCTATATCATCTTCGTGCTGGCCACCACCGAGCCCCACAAGGTGCTGCCCACCATAATGTCGCGCTGCCAACGCTTCGACTTCCGGCGTCTTCCCCAAGCGGCAGTGGTCTCCCGATTGGAGCGCATCTGCCACCTGGAGGACATCGCCGTCGAGCCCGAGGCGCTCCGGCTCATCACCAAGATGGCCTCGGGGAGCCTCCGCGATGCTGAGAACATCCTGGAGCAACTAGCCACCTACTATGGACGGGAGATCGAGCTCAACCAGGTGCGGAATCTTCTCGGGCTCAGCGGTGACCTGCGGGCCAAGGAGCTGGCCCGCCACATAGTGATGGGCGATGTCTCCGCTGGGCTGGCCATCATCAACCGCGTGGCCAGCGATGGCGTGGACCTGCGCCAGTTCCACCGGGAGCTTGTGGAATACCTGAGGGAGCTGCTCCTGGTGAAGGCCGGCTCCCCCGAAGCTGTGGAGCTCACCCCCGAGGAGCTGGAGGAGCTGAGGCAGCTGGCCGCCCAGGCCCCCCTCAAGAAAATCGCCGAGGCGGTAAGGCGCTTCAGCGGCCTCGACCTGAGGCTGGATGCCTCCTCCACGCTGCCCCTGGAGCTAGCCCTGGTGGAGTGTGCCGCGCCCGAAGAGACAACGGCAGCCCCTCCTGAAACGGAGGCCATAGCCCAACCGGCGCCAGCCCCGGAGGAACCAGCCCAGGGGGAGATGGTCGAGGCTGCGGTGGCACCCGCCTCCCCCGACCTGGAATATATCCGCAGCCGGTGGCGGGAGGTCATCGAGGGCCTGCGGGGGGCAGGCTCTCGGGGCAACCTGGATGCCCTGTTGCGCAGCGCCTGCGAGCCTGTGGCCGTGGAGGGCAACACCCTGGTGCTGGGCTTCTATTACCAGTTCCACAAGGAGAAGATAGAAGACCCCAAGTATACCCACCTGGTGGAGACAAAGATAAGCCAGGTCCTGGGGACCCCCTACAAAATCAGCTGCGTCCTGACGCCCAAAGGCAAGAAGGCCCCCAATCAGTCGGCGGTCAAGGGGCATCTGGTCAGGGCCGCCCAGGAGATGGGGGCCAGGATCATCAATGTGGAGGAATTATGAATAAGTTCATCATGCGCCAGGCCGAGGAGATGAAGGCCAAGCTGGCCAAAATCCAGGAGGAGCTGGCCAATACCACTATGGAAGCGAGCTCCGGGGGCGGGATGGTGACGGTGACCGTCAGCGGCGACCATAAAATAAGGTCCATCAAGATCTCCCCCGAGGTGGTTGACCCCCAGGATGTGGGTATGCTGGAGGACTTGGTGCTGGCCGCCGTCAACGAGGCCATGGCCAAGTCCCAGGAAGAGGCCAAAAGCCGCCTCAGCACCCTCACCGGCGGCCTCTTCTGACCCTTTTCGACCTGGGACTGGTCAACTGGAGCTGCGTCCATCTTTGAAAATCTAAACCTTTGTAGTAGTCGGAGGTTGGTTTGGATTTTGAGTCCCTGCCCACCGCCCAGCCGGTGGCCCGCCTCATCGAGGAGTTCCATCGCCTGCCCGGCATCGGCCCCAAGAGCGCCCAGCGTCTCACCTACTACCTGCTACGCGCCCCCGAGGAGCAGGCCCGGGCCCTGGCCCAGGCCATCCTGGCGGTAAAGGATAAAATAGTCCTCTGCTCCCAGTGCCAGAACATCACCGATGCCGACCCCTGCCTCATCTGCCGCCACCCCGAGCGCGACCGCACCCAGATCTGTGTGGTGGAGGAGCCCCTGGACATCCTGGCCCTGGAGCGCACCGGCGGCTATAAGGGCCTCTACCACGTGCTCCACGGGGTCATCTCCCCTATGGATGGCGTGGGCCCCGAGGACCTGAAGATACGGGAGCTGCTGGAGCGGCTCAAGGATGGGGAGGTGCAGGAGGTCATCCTGGCCACCAACCCCAACCTGGAGGGCGAGGCCACGGCTATGTATTTGCAGAACCTGCTCAAGCCGCTGGGCCTGAAGGTAACCCGGCTCGCCCGAGGTCTCCCCTTCGGCAGCGACCTGGAGTATGCTGACGAGGTGACCCTGACCCGGGCCTTGGAGGGGCGACAGGAGGCATGACCTTGTGACCACGCCCAAGATCTACAAAACCGAGGCCATTGTCCTCAAGCGCTCCCGTCTGGGCGAGGCGGATAGCCTGCTCACCCTGTACACCCCTTATTTGGGCAAGATACGGGCTGTGGCCAAGGGGGCGCTCCGCCCCAAGAGCAAGCTGGGCGGCCATGTGGAGCTCCTCAGCCACAGTCAGATGCTCCTGGCTCGGGGGCAGAACCTAGACATCGTCTCCCAGTGCCAGACCCTGGACAGCTTCCTCCCCCTCAGGGACGACCTGTGGCGCATCTCCTGCGCCGTCTACCTTGCCGAGCTGGTGGACCGCTTCACCGAGGAGCACCTAGAAAACTATCCCCTGTTTCGGCTCCTCTTGGATAGCCTGCGCTGGCTGTGCTGGGCCCGGGATGGAGGGCTGGTGCTGCGCTACTTCGAGATCCACCTTTGCCATCACCTGGGCTATCGGCCTGAGCTGGGGCGGTGCCTGGGCTGCGGTGCTCCCCTCCAGCCCCGCCCCAGCTTCTTCAGCCCGGCCAGCGGCGGCGTCCTCTGCCCCCGCTGCGGCCCGGGGTTGGCCCGCCCCCTCTCCCTGAATGCCCTCAAGGTGCTCCGCTACCTTCAGCGAAGCAGCCCTGCGGCAGCCAGCAAGCTGAAGCTGACGCCGGAGCTATCCGCTGAGGTGGAGGGAGTGCTCCGCGGCTACCTACGCTACCTCTTGGAGAGGGAGGTCAAGTCGGCGGCCTGGCTGGATGAGCTGAGGCGGGAGTCCATCCAGCAGACGGTGTCCACTTCGTAGCCAGTGTTCCCCGTCGGCCATCTGGGCATAAGCCTTGCCGTGGGTCGGCCTCTCAGACTAAACCTGCTTGTGGTCGCCTTCGCCGTCCTCCTGCCCGACCTGGTGGACAAGCCTCTATACTACTTTGGCGATGTCCCAGGCCGGCTGGTGGCCCACAATCTGCCTTTCGTCTTCGGGGTGGCGGTGCTCTTTGGCCTGTTCAACCGCTGGCGTGGACTGAGTGCCCTGGTTGGCGGCCTGCTGCACTTGGGCCAGGATGCCGCCGGTTTTATCCCCTGGTTCTATCCCTTCAAAAGCTATATCTGCCCCCTAAAGCCCTTTGAGGTCCTGAAGGCTTATCTCTCCATCTTTGGCCTGGGGGCCGATATGGTCGGACTGGGGCTACTCAGCTATCTGGCCTATGCCCATAGGGCGACCCTGGCCAAATGGGCGCGGAGGTGGCAACGGTTGCGGCCGCCATAGACTTTACAACGGCGGCGATTTGGACTATAATATTAGTTGAACTGAGGGCGCCTACTAGCTGGTAGGCTCTCAGTCTTTTTACTACCCACGGGGGAGGTTGCGGCATGCCACAGAAGGAATATATCTTCACTCCACAGGGCCTAGCCAAGCTGGAAGCAGAGCTGGACCACCTCCGTAAGGTGCGCCGTCAGGAGGTGGCCGAGAAGATCCAGCGTGCCAAGGAGATGGGGGGCACCGCCAACAACGCCGAGTATGAGGATGCCAAGAATGAGCAGGCCTTCGTAGAGGGGCGTATCCTCACCCTGGAGAATATGATCAAGCATGCCGTGGTCATCGAGCGCGACAACGCCTCCCCGCAACGCGTGGAGCTGGGCTCCAGGGTCACCCTGCGTAACCAGGATGGCAAGCCCGAGGTCTACTTCATCGTGGGCAGCGCTGAGGCCAATCCCAATGAGGGACGCATCTCCAACGAATCGCCGGTGGGCCAGGCCCTCCTGGGCAAGAAGGTGGGCGATGAGGTGGAAATCACCGTCCCCGCCGGGGTGCTCAAGCTCATCATCACCGAGATAAACTAGCTATGCCTAGCCGACTGGAAAGCATCACCCAGCAGCGCCTGGAGAAGCTGCAAAGGCTACGCGACTCAGGAATCGATCCCTATCCCCACCGCTACCGCCGCACCCATACCGTCCAGCAGGCGGTAGCCCTTTTTGAGAGAACTGAAAGGGCGGGCCGACTGCCCCAAAGAAGGCTTGCCCTGGCCGGGCGCATCGCGGCCAGCCGGGACATGGGCAAGGCCTGCTTTGTGGATATTCGAGACGGCACCGGCAAAATCCAGGTCTATTTCCGGCTCGATGTCCTGGGCGCCCAAAGCTATTCTCTGGCCAAGGAGCTGGACCTGGGCGACATCATCGGGGTCAAGGGGCACCTTTTCCGCACCCGCAGCGGCGAGCTAACCCTGGAGGCCCAAGAGTTACACATGCTGGCCAAGTCCTTACAACCCCTCCCCGAGAAGTGGCACGGCCTGGTGGATGTGGAGAAGCGCTACCGCCAACGCTACCTTGACCTCATCTCTAACCCGCAATCACGGGAGGTCTTCCACAAGCGAAGCCAGATAATCGCCGCCATGAGGCGCTTTCTCCATGACCAGGGCTTCATAGAGGTGGAAACCCCGGTCTTGCAGCCGGCGGCGGGGGGTGCTGCCGCCCAACCCTTCATCACCCACCACCACGCCCTGGATCAAGACCTTTACCTGCGCATCGCCACCGAGCTTCACCTGAAGCGGCTTATCATCGGCGGCTTCGACAAGGTTTACGAGATCGGCCGCATCTTCCGCAATGAGGGCATCTCCACCAAACATAACCCTGAGTTCACCACCCTGGAAAGCTATCAGGCCTATGCCGACTACCATGATGTGATGAGGATGGTGGAGACGATGGTCTCCGCCATCGCCCAGGAGGTACTGGGCACCACCCAGGTCAGCTTCGGGGAGGTCACTATAGAGCTGGCCCCGCCCTGGCCCCGGAAGAGCCTCAGGGAGGAGATCGAGGAGCGCTGTGGCCTGGACTTCCTGGCCTATGAAGACCCCGCCTCGCTGAGACGGGCCATGCTGGAAATAGGCGTCGAGGTCGAAGAAACGGCCAGCCCCAGCCACCTGGTGGACAAGCTCATCTCCAGCCTGGTGGAGCCCAACCTGATGCAGCCCACCTTCCTCCTCGACTACCCGGTGGAGATGTCCCCCCTGGCCAAGCGCACCCCCTACAACCCCCGACTGGTGGAGAGGTTCGAGGCCTTCGCCGCCGGCATGGAGATCGCCAACGCCTTCACCGAGCTCAACGACCCCTTGGAGCAGCGAGAGCGCTTCCAGATGCAGGAGCGGTGGCGCACCCAGCTCGGGGACCAGGAGGCGGAGCGCGTTGACGAGGACTTCCTCCTGGCCCTGGAATACGGCATGCCGCCCACCGGGGGGCTGGGGGTGGGCATCGACCGCCTGGTGATGCTCCTCACCGGCCAGCAGTCCATCAGAGAGGTCATCCTCTTCCCCCAGCTCAAGTCCAAACCCCCTTTTTGACCTGAGTGCCGGCTCTCCTGAAACGCCAATCTGCTATCGGGGCGTCCAAGAAGGGCTAAGCCTTTTTCGACCTGAGGCCGGTTCCGCGAGCAGCCTCAAGACGCTATCGGGGTTTTATCTTTGTGTTCTACTATTCTATAATGTGAAAAGACACCAGCCAGCGAGGCTAGATATGCTTGACCTCAAACTGATCAGGGAAAACCCCGAGTTCGTCCGCCAGGCCCTGGCCAAGCGCCACCAGGAGACCCCCCTCGACCAGGTCCTCGCCCTGGATGAGGAGCGCCGCCGCCTTATCGCCAAGGTGGATGAGCTCCGGGCCCGGCGCAACCGGGTGAGCAAAGAGATGGGCAGGATGAAGGAGAAGCCCCCCGAGCTTATCGCCGAGATGAGACGGGTCGGCGACGAGATAAAGGAGCTGGACAGCAGAATAAATGCCATCGAGGGCCAGCTCCAGCAGCTCCTCCTGGAGATGCCCAACCTCCCCTACCCCGGCATCCCCGAGGGCCAGGACGACAACGATAACATCCTGGTGCGGAGCTGGGGCGAGCCCAAGGGGTTCGACTTCGACCCCCGGCCCCACTGGGTGCTGGGGGAACGCCTGGGCATCATCGACTTCGCCCGGGGGGCTAAGCTCTCCGGCACCCGATTCTATGTCCTCTTCGGCCTGGGCTCGGCCCTCCAGCGCGCCCTTATCCAGTTCATGCTCGACCTCCACACCCGGGAGCATGGCTATACTGAGGTGTACCCCCCCTTCATGGTCAGCCAGGAGTGCATGGTGGGCTCGGGGAATTTGCCCAAGTTCGCCGACAACCTGTATCACGATGCCGAGGAGGACTACTGGTTCGTGCCCACCGCCGAGGTGCCCCTGACCAACCTCCACCGCGACGAGATCCTGGAGCCGGGCACCCTGCCCCTCCGCTATGTGGCCTACACCCCCTGCTTCCGCCGGGAGAAGATGTCGGCGGGCAAGGAGACCCGGGGGCTGAAGCGGGGTCACCAGTTCGACAAGGTGGAGCTCTACAAGCTCACCGAGCCCCAGAGCTCGGACCAGGAGCTGGAGAGCATGGTGCGGGATGCCGAGGATGTATTGCAGAGGCTGGGCCTGCCTTACCGGGTGATGCAGTTGTGCACCGGGGCCTTGGGCTTCGCCTCCAGCAAGACCTACGACCTGGAGGCCTGGGCCCCCGGCTGCGGGGAGTGGCTGGAGGTCAGCTCCTGCTCCAACTGCACCGATTTCCAGGCCCGCCGGGCCAACACCCGCTATCGCCCTGAGCCTGGCGCCAAGCCCCAATATGTGCACAACCTGAATGGCTCGGGGCTGGCCCTGCCCCGAGTGGTCATAGCCATCCTGGAGAACTACCAGCAACGCGATGGCAGTGTGGCCATCCCCGAGGTGTTAAGGCCCTATATGGGCGGGGTCGAGGTCATTAAATAGGGGCCCCCAGCGGCACTGATGGCTCCATCACCCCCGGCGGTCAATCGGGGCGGTTGACAAACCCTGTCCCATATGCTATGTTGCAAATGCAACTGCAGGAGAGGCCCCATGATTGGGGAGCCGAAGGGGCAAGGCGCGGTTTGGGCCGAAACTCTCAGGCAAAAGGACTGCAGTTGTGATGACCGCCTGGAGACACCCCGTAATGTGGGGGGCCGAAGGGGAAGGCCCGTTGTAGGGCGAATCTCTCAGGCAAAGGGACAGGGGGCACGCATGGCTGCGTGCCCTTTATTATTCCACACTGCTGAAAAGGCAGTTTCAGCAAGTAATGAATGAGCCATGATACTGAACCTTGATCAGACAAGCGAGGCTCTGGAGCTCAGTTGTATCACTTTGGACCTAGGGCTGGTCCCTTATAGCCATGCCGCCGAGATACAGGAGAAGATGGTGCGTATGCGGGCCGCGGGCGCTCTGCCAAATACCCTCCTATTGGCGGAACATCCCTCCACATTTACAATAGGGCGCTTCAAACGGGCCAACGACTTCAAGGTATCCAGGGCCAGCCTCCTGGCCCAGGGTCTAGCTATTTGCCAAAGCGACCGGGGTGGCGGTGTCATCTATCACGGACCGGGGCAGTTGCTAGTGTATCCTATCCTTGGCCTGAAGCAGTTGGGGCTGAGCGTGTCCCAATATGTCCACAGCCTGGAGGAGGTGGCCTTACAGGTTCTCGAGGCCTTCAATATCCAAGGCCAGCGCAAACCAGGATATCCCGGCATCTGGGTCGGGGCCGCCAAGATCGGCTTTATAGGTCTGCACATCAGCTGTGGCATCAGCAAGCACGGTCTGGCGCTCAACGTGAACACCGACCTCCGTTATTTCGATTACATAGATTCCTGTGGCATACCCCAGGTAGCCGTGACCTCGATGGCCGAATTATGCGGGGCCAGTCTGGAGATGTCCATGGTGAAAGAGAGGGTCCTCCAGGCATTCCAGAGCGTTTTTCCCTTCAAGCTGAGAAAGGCGAGCCATGTCTCTGACGGCTGAGACGAGACTTCCCACCTGGCTGAGAAGACCAGCGCCACACGGTGAAGGCGTGCACAGGGTTCAGAGGGCGCTTGGCCGATGGAGGCTGCACACAGTCTGTCATAGCGCTTCCTGTCCCAATCGCCATGAGTGCTTCTCGCAGGGAAAACTTACCTTCATGATACTGGGGAACATTTGCACCAGAAACTGCGCCTTTTGCGGCGTTGCCCGGGGGAAACCCGCTCCGCCAGACCCCACGGAGCCGGAGCGAATTGCGGCAGCGGCCAGGGAGCTAGGCCTTTCCTATGTAGTGGTCACCTCTGTCACCCGGGATGATTTGCCCGATGGCGGTTCGGCCCAGTTCGCCGAGACCATAAGGGCTCTTAAGGAATTGGGTGCTATCGAGGGGGTAGAGGTCCTCATACCGGACTTCAAGGGTTCGCCATCTTCTTTGAACAAGGTCGTTCAAGCCCACCCCACGGTCCTCAATCACAATCTGGAGACGGTGCCGCGGTTGTATCCCGAGATTCGTCCTCAAGCGAACTATCGCCGCTCCTTGGAGCTGCTGGGAAGGGCCAAGTCGTCGGCCCAGGGACTGCTCACCAAATCCGGGCTGATGCTGGGACTGGGCGAGAGGGAGGAGGAGGTGGTGGCGGTCCTGGAAGACCTGAGGCAGGTGGGCTGCGACTTCGTAACCCTGGGACAGTACCTCAGGCCATCGCTGGGGCATCACCCTGTAGTAAGGTATCTGACACCTGAGGAGTTCAGCCATTACCAAGACCTCGGCCAAAGAATGGGCTTTCGAGGAGTAGCCTCAGGCCCTCTGGTGCGCAGCTCCTTCAGCGCTGAGGGCCTCTGGAAGTCAACGCGGGTGAAGACCTAGATGGTCGCAGGAAACGGAGCAAAAAATCGAATGCGGAGGTGATGATTTGGACCCAAGGGAGCTGAGATACGCCGAGAGTCACGAATGGGTATTTGAGAAGGATGGGATAGCCACCGTAGGAATCACTGACTTCGCTGCGGCCCGTTTGGGGGACATAGTCTTCTTGGAGCTTGTCAGCGTGGGTAGCAAAGTAAAGCAGTTTGAGAAACTGGGTGAGCTTGAATCGGTGAAGGCTGTCGCCGTTATCTTCTCACCCCTCTCCGGCGAGGTTGTGGCGGTAAACGAGGCCCTCAAGGAAGAACCGGACCTTGTCAGGAAAGACCCCTTTGGGGAGAGCTGGCTGGTGAAGTTGACGGCCGATGATGTTTCCGAGCTCAATAACCTGATGAGCTTCCAGGAGTATCAGGAGTTTATCAGCCGGCAAGAAGGCTGAGGGAGATGGCATGACTTCGCCTTACATAGCTAACAACGACCAAGACCGGCAGGCTATGCTCGGGGAGATAGGGGTAACCTCGGTTGAAGAGCTATTTATCGATATACCCCCGAGCCAGCGCCAGGCCAATTTCCGGCTCCCCCCCGCCCTCTCTGAGGCGGAGCTGGTGCGAGAGCTGAATGAGCTCGCCGCAAGCAACGCCCATCAAGGGCGGTATAGCTGCTTCTTAGGTGCCGGTTCATATCGGCATTTCATACCGGGTGTGGTCACTAACCTCATCGGCCGGAGCGAGTTCCTGACCCCATACACCCCCTACCAGGCGGAGGTGAGCCAGGGCACCCTGCAGGCCATATATGAATATCAGTCCCTGGTCTGTCAGCTTACCGGGATGGGGGTGAGCAACGCCGGGATGTACGACGGCGCCACAGCGCTGGCCGAAGCGGCGCTTATGGCGTGCCGCATCACCGGCAGAAAGGTGGTCGCCATCCTGAGTGGTGTAAATCCCGCCTACCAAGAGGTGGTGAGGACTTATAGCCAGGGCCTGGGCATAACACCCGCTATTGTGGAAGCCAAGGCCCTTTCCCTAGGCCCGGACCATGCCTGTCTCCTGGTGCAGAACCCTGATTTCTTCGGCTGTCTGGAGAGATTGGAGGACTATGCCCAGCTGGCTCATGCGGCCGGGGCCCTGTTGGTGGTCGTGGTGGACCCCATCTCATTGGGCTTGTTGAAGCCCCCGGGCGAGGCGGGTGCCGATATCGTGGTTGCTGAGGGACAGCCTTTGGGGATCCCGCCCAGCTTTGGTGGCCCTTCTCTGGGCATTTTCGCCTGCCGTGAGGAATATTTGAGGCATATGCCCGGCAGGATAGTGGGACAGACTGTGGATATGGACGGAGAGACGGGATATGTCCTGACACTGCAAACCCGCGAACAGCACATTCGCCGGGAGCGGGCCACCTCAAATATCTGCACCAATTCCGCTTGGCTGGCCCTGGCTGCCACCATATACTTGGCAGCCCTGGGCAAACAGGGGCTTAAGGAGCTATCTCAGCTTTGCTATCACAAGGCCCACTACGCGGCAGCCCGGATCTCCAGACTGAAGGGCTATAGCCTGGTCTTTGACAGGCCCTTCTTCAAGGAATTTGCCATCCGCTGCCCCGTTGCCCCCTCGTACATAAACAGACGACTGCTGGAGAGGGGAATCATAGGCGGACTCGATTTAAGCCCCACGGTTGAGAACGGCATGCTCCTCTGTGTCACCGAACTGCACACCAGGGGCGACATAGATAGACTCGTTGGCGAGCTTGAGGCCATCGGGAGTGAGGTGCCAGCATGAGCAAGAGGGATCTGCTATTGGATAGAAGCAAGGCTGGGGCAAGGGGGTGCACCCTGCCCGTCTTGGACGTGCCGCCCTCTGAGCTGCCGGATGCCTCCCTCCTCAGGGAGGAACTCGTCCTCCCCGAGGTAAGCGAGATAGAGCTGGTGAGGTACTTCACCGCCCTGAGCCGCCTAAATTTCAGCGTGGATACCGGGTTCTATCCCTTGGGAAGTTGCACCATGAAATATAACCCCAAGTGGCACGAGGCTATCGCCCAGCTTCCCGGGTTCAGCCAATTGCACCCCCTCCAGCCGGTGGACACGGTTCAGGGGGCGCTTCGCCTCATGTTCGAGCTTCAAGGATATCTGGCGGAGATTGTGGGCCTGGATGCGACCAGTCTGGCTCCCATGGCTGGGGCTCAGGGGGAACTGACCGGAGCCATGATGGTCAGGGCCTATCACCGCCACCGAGGGCAGGGCCAAAGGAACATAATGCTGGTCCCTGATACAGCCCACGGTACCAACGCGGCCACCGTGACCATGTGCGGCTTTGAGCAGATGACCGTCAGGTCCACCCAGGAGGGCGATGTGGACCTGGATGACCTACGCCCAAAGCTCTCTGATAGGGTGGCGGCCTTGATGCTCACTATACCTAACACCCTGGGCCTCTTCGACCGTAACACGCTCGAGATAAGCAGACTGGTCCACGACTGCGGTGCCCTCCTCTACTGCGACGGCGCCAATCTGAATGCCGTTATCGGCCGGACCAAGTTGGGGGAGTTGGGATTTGATCTCGTGCAAATGAACCTGCATAAGACCTTCAGCACCCCCCATGGAGGGGGAGGGCCTGGAGCAGGCCCGGTTTGTGTCAAGGAATTCCTGAAGGACTTCCTGCCAACCCCTGTAGTGATTTATAGAGAAGGAAGGCAAGCGGCCTACGAATTCGCCCGGCCCGCCAAGTCTATAGGCAAAGTGAGCGCCTTTTACGGTAACTTCGGCGTATTGGTGAAGGCCTATGCCTACATACGCACCCTGGGGGCCGGGGGGCTGAGAGAGGTCAGCGACAACGCGGTGATCAACGCCAATTATCTGCAAAAGAAGCTAAAGGATGACTATCACCTGCCCCACGATCGAACCTGCCTGCATGAATTCGTGATCTCGGCGAGCCGGCAGAAGGACAAAGGGGTAACCGCCCTGGATATTGCCAAGCGATTGCTCGACTACGGTTTTCATCCGCCCACCATGTACTTTCCGCTGGTGGTCAGCCAGGCCCTGATGATAGAGCCCACCGAAACGGAGAGCAAGGAGACGCTCGATGAATTTATAGCTGCCATGAAGATGATAGCCAAAGAGGCAGAAGAGAACCCCGAGCTCTTGCACTCGGCGCCCCATAATACCCCGATGAGGCGTCTCGATGAGGTGGCGGCTGCCAGAAAGCTGAACCTGCGCTGGACCCCGAAAGGGAATGATCGATGCAGAAGGACTTGATAACGATGAAGCGCACACCTTTATATCAAGAGCATATAAAACTAGCGGCCAATATGATTGAATTCTGCGGCTGGGAAATGCCTCTGAACTATGCTTCGGGCATATTCCAAGAGCATCTGGCAACCAGGAAATTCGGCGGCTTGTTCGACCTCTCTCATATGGGCAGACTGCTAATAAGTGGCGAAGATGCCCTGCCCTTCCTGCAATATGTCTTAACGAATAACGTTGAGGCATTGGAGCCAGGGCAAGCCCAGTACACGATCATCTCAAACGAGAGTGGGGGAGCAGTTGACGATGCCTATCTCTACAGGATAAACCATCAGCAGTATATGCTGGTGGTCAACGCTGCGAACACGGAAAAGGACTGGCAGTGGCTGCAAGAGCGCAAGGAAAGGTTCCGCGCCGTGGTGCTCGAAGACCGTACCGCTGCCATCGCCATGCTGGCGCTCCAGGGGCCCAGGTCGAAGGCGGTGCTGGAGACCGTGTTGGGGGGTGATGGGCTGAGATTGCCCGGTCCCACCAGGAACACCATCACCACCGTCGAGATATTCGGCACAAAGGTGCCGATAGCTAGAACAGGCTATACCGGCGAACCTATCGGCTTCGAGCTGTTCCCCCCTGCGGAGATAGCTGTCCCCCTCTGGAACACCTTGCTGGAAATTGGGGCCAGGGAGGGGGTGGTAGCTGTCGGGCTGGGGGCCAGGGACACCTTGAGGCTTGAGGCCAACCTCCCCCTCTATGGGCATGAGCTGGGAAACGATGGGGAGGGGAAAGAGATACCCCTGTTCTCCGGGCGGCTAGCCGGAAACTGCATCAGCTTCGCCAGGAACAAGGGTTACTATATAGGCCGGGAGGCCCTGGCCAACCAGTTCGAGGAAGTGAAGTTAAGGCTGCAAGGTCTGCTCGACAAGCCCAAGGCGGACCAGCTGGTCCCCAGGATGATAATGCCTGTAGCGGTCTTGGGTGATGGGGTAGCCAGAGCAGGGTGTGAGGTTTACCTAAACGGGGCATTGGTGGGCCGCGTGACCAGCGGCACCGTGGTCCCATTCTGGAGGGTGGAGGGCAAGGGCGTCGCTTCGAAGCCAGGCGCCCAATCAGGCAAAAGGGCGATATGCCTTGCCTACCTCGATGCCGACCTGAAGGAGGGGCAGGAGCTACTGATCTCCGTAAGGGATAGGCAACTCCCGGCCATGGTGGTCAGCCGGCACCTGGGCAGCGAGGCAGCCCCCTACGCTAGGCCAATCCTGGTTGAAGATCAGGATAAGGCGGTCGCATCTGGGGCAAGAAAGACGTTGGAAGGGCTGGCTCACAGCCTGGTGAGGAAAACCCTGGACAATGCCCGGTGGCGGCAAAGGGCCACCATCAACTTGATACCCTCTGAGCAGACCCCCTCGCCCCTGGTGAGATTGCTCAGCATCTCCGATCCAGCAGGGAGGTATGCGGAGCACCGGATAGTCAAGGCCCTGGGGGAGGTGGAGACGTACTATTATCAGGGGACAAGGTTCATAGCCGAGGTGGAGGAGGAGTTGGCCGAACAGATGAGGGATTTCCTCGGCTGCTCTCAGGTAGAAACCCGACCCATCAGCGGCCAGATGGCCAACACCGCGGTGTTCAGCGGCCTATTGGAATACCTGAACAGGGTGGACAGGACGGCTGAGCCGCGGAGATTCCGGAGCGTTATGAACCATTTCATTGGGATGGGAGGCCACCTCAGCTCACAGCCCATGGGCGCGCTGAGGGACTATGTCGCCATCAGTCCCCTGACCGGAAGGCCGGCGGTCGTCAACTTCCCCTGGTCGCTGGACAACCCGTGGCAGATAGACCTGGACAGGACAGCCCAACTCATAGCGGAGCACAAGCCTGAGCTGATCATCTTGGGCAAGAGCGCGGTGTTGCATCGGGAGCCCGTGTCGGAGATAGCCCTCATGATTGCCGGTATGAGACCCAGGCCCACGCTCATGTATGATACCGCCCATGTCTTTGGTCTCCTCGGCCCCTATTTCCAGCAGCCCCTTGAGGAAGGTGCCGATATTATAACGGCGTCAACGCATAAAACCTTCTTCGGCACGCAGAGGGGGATAATCGCCAGCAACATGAGCAAAGGCACAGACGCCTTTGAACTGTGGGAGGCCATAGTGAGGAGAATATTCCCGGGGAGCGTGAGCAATCATCACCTGGGCACCCTGCTGGGGCTTCTGATGGCAACCTACGAGATGAATGCCTTCAAAGACGAGTACCAGAGGCAAGTGATCGCCAATGCCAAGGCCTTCGCCCTGGCACTGAAGGAGTGCGGATTTCGGGTAGAGGGAGACCCCGGGATCGACTTCACGGAGACCCACCAGGTGATCCTGAGATTTGACTATGCCAAGGGAATCGAGGTGGCCCACCGGCTGGAGGCAAACAACATAGTTGTGAACTACCAAGCCATACCGGGCGATGAGACCTTCACCGCCAGCAGCGGGGTGAGGATGGGTGTCCAGGAGATGACCAGATTCGGCATGACAGAGCCGGACTTCCAAGAGCTGGCCGGCTACATGGCGGATATAGTGCTGGCCGGTAGGGATTGCCCCGAGACCATTTCCCGGTTCCGAAGCAGGTTTACCGAGATGAAGTACTGCCTCAGCGAGGAGCAGGCCACGCCCCTGATTGAGGCGTTACTGGCCCATTTTTGAGCGGGGCTGGGGCTTGAGGACATAAAGATTGAGGAGGGCCAGGCCGGCGAGGGGCTGCCCTATCTTTTCCCCACCACCTCGGCCATCAGCGCCTTCCCCGCCTCGAAGGCCCTCAGATTGGAGTCCACCGCCTTTCTGGGGGCTTCGGCGGCCAGTACCCTTTTGACCTCGTCGCTGTCGAAGAATGGGCTGATCTCACACAGTGCCCCCAGCATCACCACGTTGGTGAGCACGCTGTCCCCCACCCTCCAGGCTGCCTCAGTGGCCTCGATGACGTAGCCGCGTTTGCCTGTGGCCTGGAGGGCCTCCATTATGGCCTCATCGGAGGGATAGGTGTCCAGCCCCATATTGCATCTCACTGTGGGGATCTGATACTTATTGAGCAAATACTCCCCCTGGGGGCTGAGCAGGTTGATATTGCGCAGCATCTCGATGGTCTCGAAGCCCATCAGAATATCTACCTGGCCCACGGGTATGAGCGGCGAGTATATTTCTGCATCGCTTATCCTGAGATGAGACACCACCGAGCCCCCGCGCTGGGCGGCGCCGATGGTCTCCGTGGCCAGCACCGTGTACCCCTTGCCCAGGGAGTACACGGCCAGAACCCGGGAGGCAAATAGATTTCCCTGCCCGCCCACGCCAGCGATGAAGACGTCCAGCTTCATTTTATAGCCCCCCTTTTGCACACCTCGAGGCACATGCCGCACTGAACGCAGGTGACCTCGTCTATATAGACCTTGTCATCCTTGAAGTGTATGGCGGGACAGCCGAAGTAGTCGACACATATCTTGCAGTTGTTACACAGCTCGGGGTCCACCCTCACCCTTCGGGGGGTGAAGAGCGTCTCTCCGGCCCTGCTGGCCAGCAAGTAACAGGGGGCCCGGGACACCACCACCGACACCCCCCCCTTCACTGCCCTATCCAGAGCCTGGAGCACTTGGGGTATATCATAGGGGTTGACCACCTGCACCTTGGCTCCCATGGCCTCAGCCATCTTGGCGATGTCGATGGCCTGGGCGGGCTCTCCCCTGATATCGGTATCGCTCCCGGGGTGGGGCTGAAAGCCGGTCATGGCTGTGGTGCGGTTGTCACAGACGATGGCCACCAGATTGACCCCGCTATGGATGGCATTGAGCAGGCCGAGCAGGCCATTGTGGAAGAAGGTGGAATCGCCGATTATGGCGAAAACGGGACGCCCCAAGCCGCTATGGGCCATGCCCTGGGCCATAGGGATGGACGAACCCATGCAATAGATGGTCGATTGTAGTTCCAAAGGCGCGAAGGCGCCGGCATCGTAACAGCCTATATCCCCGGTGACCACCCCATGGCTCTTTCGGACGGTTAGCTTCAGGGCGTGCAGCAGCCCCCGATAGCCACAGCCCACGCACTGGGTACGTGTCCGTACCGGCACCTGGAGGGGAGGGGCCTCCGGCTTGGGCACCCTCAGCTTTGGATACAAGCGCCCGATGGAATCCAGCACCACCTCCGTGGATAATTCCCCCTCTGAGGGCAGAAAGCCGCTTCGTCCCACCACCTCCACCCTAAGGCCCGCCTCGTAGAGCAGCTCCTTGAGCCAGCGCTCCACCACTGGCTCCACCTCCTCGTAGACCACCAGCTTGTCCATGAGGCGGGCGAATTCCAGGACCTTGCTGCGCGGCGGTGGCAGGGTGCCCAGCTTGAGCACCGGCAGCTTATGGCCCAGGAGCCTCTCCGCCTCCTTTACATAGGCATAAGCGATGCCGCAGGCCACCAGGCCGCTCTTCCCCTCCCCCTCCTCGATGTGATTGAAGGGGCTCTCTTCCATAATCCGGGCGATCTCCGGCTGCTTGTCATTCAGCCACCTGTGCCTCAGAACAGGGCGGAGCATGCCACCAAATTTGGGCTCCCTCACCCCGCTCATCACAAACCGGGAGCGGTCGTCCTCGAACGCGGGCTGCCTTTCCGTCTGGGGCAGCGCCTCCAGGCCGATGGCGCTGCGGGCATGGCAGACGCGCATCACCGGACGCAGCACAAAGCAGAGCTCCGTCTGCTCCGATAGCTCAAAGGCGGCCTTGACCATCTCCTTGGCCTCCCTGGGGTGCCAGGGGTCGAATAGGGGTAGATGGGCATGGCGCTGGATTATGATGCGGCTATCCTCCTCGTTCTGGGAGGATAGGCCGCCGGGGTCATCGGCGGCCACCAGCACCAGACCCCCCCGCACCCCGGTGAAGTTGAGGTGCATCAGGAAGTCCGTGACCACATTGAGGCCGTTATGCTTCATGACCGCCATGGCCCTCACTCGGCACAGGGAGGCGCCCAGGGCCATCTCCAGGGCCACCTTCTCATTGGCCGACCACTCCACATAGACATCCGGGTACTGGGAGAGGTAGGTCAAAATCTCCGAGGCGGGTGTTCCCGGATAGCCGGCCACCACCCTCACCCCAGCTTCCACCGCGCCCCGCCCCATAGCCTCATTGCCCATCAAATAGTCTGTCTCCACCTTGAGAACCATGCCCTTCCTCCAATACGCACCTAAGCGACCCTCTAAGCCGCCGGCTTGCCACCCGTATTATAGCAGAACGGGGACAACAGCGTTGTGGCCAATCTCGGCCCAGGGCCTGCCCGGAAAACACAAGCCGGGCACACCCTGTTATTGGCCTGTGCCTCTATGGCCTTGTTCAGTTTGTCTAGATAGTCTTGCCGCGGCGGGGAGAAGATATCGATGGCGCTACAGGGCTGTTCATAGACATAGGCGCCATGTTCTATATTGGGAGGGAGAAGGATGACATCTCCCTTCTGCACCCGGTAGAGTTTGCCCTCGATGATCTCATCGCAATAGCCATCGACAACGATCATGATCTGTTCGGCTTCATGCCGATGGAGGGCGAAGGAGGAGTTGGCGCTCATAGTGATAAAGCTGACCAACACATTCTTGCCCGAGACAATGTGGCTGTGGGCATGGGGCATCAGCTCCACCAGGGGCACATCCTGGTAGCGAACAACCCCTTTTTTGAACTCCTCTGGGGTGGCACGCGGCTCTTTCTTTTGCATCATGGCCTCCCTTTAAGCGTGGGATATACAATCTGGCTGTTTTGCCACAAAGACGAGCACGACACCGTCGATAACGGCCTTGCGGGTATTATGGGCAGGCAACGAGCGCTTGTCAATACTCCGCGGAAAGGGCTATGGGGACCCTCTTTGTCTTTACAAGCCGTACCCCACGGAATAGAATCTAGGAAGGGCCTCGGCCGCTCATACCAGTGGGGGACGAAACAAGATGAAAGCCTTGGTGAAGACAGGCAGGGCTCCCGGAGCCGAACTCCTGGATGTGGATATACCCACCATCGGGGCCACAGATGTCCTGATCCGGGTGAAGGCTGCGGCTATATGCGGCACCGATATTCACATCTACCACTGGACTCCCTTTGCCCAGGCCAGGCTCAAGCCGCCGCTGATCTTCGGCCACGAGGCGTGTGGGGAGGTGGTGGCGGTGGGCGACCAGGTGACCACCCCGAAGCTGGGCGACCTGGTGGCTGTGGAAACGCACATACCCTGTGGCCAATGCTACCAGTGCCAGACGGGGGCCCAGCATATCTGCGAGAGAATGGCCATTATCGGCGTTCACACCGATGGCGCCTTTGCGGAATATGCTAGAATCCCCGCCGTCTGCTGTTGGCGACTCAGCAAGGACACCCCTGCCGACTTGGGCGCCATCTTGGAGCCCTTGGGGGTGGCGGTACACGGCGCCCTCTCGGGGGAGATCAACGGCAAAAGCGTGGCCGTTTTCGGTTGCGGGCCCATCGGCCTGTTTTGTGTCGGTGTCGTGGCTGCCCTGGGGGCAACCAAGGTCTTCGCCTTGGAGCCCAATCCCACCCGACTGGCCATGGCTCACCGGTTGGCCCCCCAGGCCAGGTTGCTTAACCCCGCAAGGGAAGATGTGGTCAGGGCCATCCTCGAGGCTACCGAGGGTCGGGGGGTGGATGTCTCCCTGGAGGTCAGTGGCAGCACCGAGGCCACCAAAATGGCCTTCCAGGTACTGCGGCGGGGGGGCAGGGTCAGCCTGATCGGGATGCCCTCAGCGCCGGTGGAGCTGGATACCCCCGAGGACATCATCTATAAAGAGGCCACGGTGCTGGGCTGCACGGGCCGGATAATGTGGCAGACATGGTGGCAGATGCAATACCTGCTAGAGTCGGGAAGGTTCGACCCCATGCCCGTGATAACCCATCGCTTCCCCTTGGCTGACTTCAGCAGTGCCCTGGAGCTGGCGGCAGGCGGGGAAACGGGCAAAGTGCTACTATATCCTTGATCAGAGGATAGGATTGCCTGGACAGGGCTTGGGGGCAGGCGCTTCACCTTTCAAATATCTTATCTGCGGCTTCCCTGGCCGACATCCCGATGGCAATACCCAATCCCCTGGCCACCTCATTGGCTGCGGAGATTATGCCCTCCTCATAGGTGCTCATCCCATTGCCGATGCGCGCTGACATAGTGGAGACAGCGGCCCCTGGAATGCCATGCCTCTCTAGGATTTCCAAGCCGGCGATGCCGGCGTTGTCCCTGCCCTTTCCGGCATCGTTTCCAATGACTCCCCGAACCCCTAAATTTGAAGCGTATTCGCCGACGTTTATGCCGCAATGAGAGCCAGTAATGACCACATCATTCCGGTTACTCTCGTCTATGGTTGCAATGGAGTTTGCGATGATGATCCTTCGTTCCCCCGATCGCCTGATGATTCTGTGTTCCTCTTTCATACTCTTTCCACACCACCTTTCCAGGCCAAAAGTCGCCAATTTGGGCCTACCTGCTGATACGCAGCCCAGCGCCCTTGATCTGGGCCTCCATCTCCTCCCCGGTCGCCCAATTCACATCCCCGGGGATGGAGTGCTTCAGGGCAGCGAGGGCATTGCCGTACCTTACACCCTGGGCGATATCTCCGGCGAGATAGCCGTAAATAAAGCCGGCGGCGAAGGAGTCGCCGGCCCCGAGGCGGTCTACGATCTCCACCTCATAGCTTCGGTCGTCGTAGAATTTCCCTTCGGAGTAGGCTATGGCCGTCCATCGATTGCGCCAGACCGTGATATCCTCGCGGAGGGTGATGCACACCACCTGGAAGCCGAAGTGCTCTGCCAGCTTGTGGGCCACGGCTCGGTAGTCATCCCCCCTGATGCCAAACACCCGTCCCGTATCCTCCTCGGTGGAGAAGAGGATGTCCACCTTGTCCATGAACGGGGTCTGGACCTGTCTCGCCTTCTCCTCCGTCCACAGCCGGGCCCGGTAGTTGAGGTCATAGCTCACCGTACAGCCCACCTTTTTGGCCACCTGGAGGGCTTCGCCGGTGGCCTGGGCGGCGCTGGTGCTGAGGGCGGGGGTGATGCCGCTCACATGAAACAGCCTGGTCTTTCTCAGTATTTCCTCCCAGCCCACCTCTCCGGGCTGTATCTGGCTTATGGCTGAGGCTGCCCGGTCATAGAGCACCCGGCTGGCCCGGGGAGAGGCGCCGAATTCCACGAAGTAGAGGCCTGCCCTGCCCTCCTTGGCCCAAAGGATGTGGCTGGTATCCACCCCTTGCTCCCTGGCTTTATTGCGGATCATGGCCCCCAGGGGGTTCTGGGGCAGGCGCGACACCCAGCATACCCGGAGCCCCAGCCGGCTCAGGGCCACCGCCACATTCAACTCAGCCCCTCCCACCTGGACCTCCAGGCTCTGGGCCTGCTCCAGCCTTTGGAAGTGAGGCGGGGAGAGCCTGATCATCGCCTCGCCGAAGGTGACAACATCGTACATAGCATCCCCCTTGGGTAGGACTGCGGAAAGTGGGCTACTGCCTGCCCTGGCGCACCGCCTCGATGAATTGGCGGGCCCTTTCAGTGATAACCTCAAACCTCTGCTCCGCCACCGCTTGCCTGTCTACCAGGGCGGTGCCCACCGCCACCGCTACCGCCCCGGCCCTGATGAACTCGGCGGTGTTCTCCAGGCTCACCCCTCCGGTGGGCAGGAGCTTTATCTGGGGCAGGGGCCCCTTCAAATCCCTGAAGTATTGGGGCCCGCCCACCGTGGCCGGGAAGACCTTGACGATGTCTGCCCCCGCCTCCCAGGCGGTCAGGATCTCGGTGGGGGTAAAGGCGCCAGGGATGACCACCTTGTCATACCTCTGACACAGCTTGATCACCTCCAGGTTTAGGGTGGGGCTGACCACGAATTCGGCGCCCGACAGGATGGCGGCGCGGGCCGTCTCTGGGTCGAGGACAGTGCCTGCCCCCGGCAAGCCTGTGCCCTTGAGGAGATGGCCCACCTCCTTCAAGGCATCCAGGGCCCCGGGGACGGTCATGGTTATCTCGATGGGAGTGATGCCGCCCTCTTTGATAGCTGTGGCGACAGCTACGGCCTGAGCGCTGCTCTCCGTCCTGATCACGGCGATGACGCCGCAGCCCGCGATGGCTTTCAGGGCTTCCTCTTTGGCAAGCATGGTCGCCTCCCGGATATTCGCCTAGACGAAAGTGAGCACCCGCCTCGGATTTTCCACCAGGATGGTATGGATGGCCTCATCGGAGATGCCGTGGTCCCGCATCCGGGGCAGCACATTGTCCAGAATGTGGGCATAGCCATGACCACCATAGCGGCAGAGGCGCATCTTCATACACATGTCCTGCCCCACCACTATCTGGTTCAAGTATCCCCGGTCGATCAGCCTGGAGATATCGTCCACCCGCTGCCGGTCGTTGGGCAGATCGAACCCCGCCTGGGGGGCCAGGGCGAAGGGATAATAGCCTTCCCAGCCGAAGAGGTCGTATTCGATGTAACAGCCCGTTTTGGCGCAATCCTCAACCAGCTTGAGGCGCCGGTCACGGTCGAAAAGGCAGCGGTCAAAATGGTCGATGATGGTGCGGCTGAGGTCAGCCCCGGCATTGCCCAGGAAGTCAAGGACTTCGCGGTAGGCGGACTCGTGGCGTCCGGGGTGGATGGTCAAGGCTGCCCCGGTGAGCTGCTGCGCCCGGGCGCCGGCCCGCAGCACCTTGCGCTCGCTGTCCATGAGCGGCCAGGAGCAGCCGAGCTCGCCGATGATCCCGGCGCGAACCCCGGTATCGGCTACCCCCACCATGATGTCATGCACGATTTCCTCGGCGATCTCCTCTTCGGTCTTTCCCTCCACCTCCGGCGGATGGGCTGGCCCTGCGTAGTAGCCCGAGCCCATAATGATGTTGAGGCCGGTGGCTCGGGCGATGCGCCTCAGCGCCATAGGGTCCCGGGCCAGGCCGATATTGGTGACATCGACCAGACTGTGGCCCCCGGCCAACTTGTAGAGTTGCAGCTCCTTTATGGCCAGCTCTTCATCGAGGAGTCGCAGGTTCTCCCGGTGGCTCATGGGGTGATAGCGCACCCAACCGATGTTCTCCAGGGTGATGGGCTGGTGGGCCAGGGCCCTCTGGCTAGCCTCGGCGGGCTCCATAAACCAAACCGCCATATCGAGGAGGCAATGCTCATGAGTGAGGGTGATACCCAGATCCTGGGGGTCAATGATTCCCAGTACGGTCTGCACCTTGCCGACAAGGTCTGCCCGGTTCATACTTCTCGGCTCCTTTCTCAAGCAGGGCGCTCACGGATTGCCCAAATGGGACATAATATGCTAACATGATACCCGTCCTGTTCTGGATTTTCAAGGAACCGGCGGAACCTCTGTCGGCCCAGGTTCCCCGTCTCAGAGGAGGATAAGATGCTCGAGACCGAGAATGTAGCAACGGTGCCCCAGCTTTCCTGGTGGGGAGATGTGGATACCCAGCTTCCTTTTCCTGAGGGTTGGGAGGTGATCACCTGCCATATGAAGGGCCATGATGCTCCCAAGCTCAGCGATGAAGGCTTTCGAAAGGCGTTCGCCAATCCTATAGGAACCAAGACTATAAGGGAGCTGGCCAGGGGCAAGAAGGATGCAGTGATCCTTTTCGATGACCTGTCCCGTCCTACCAAGGCGGCGGAAATCGTGCCCTATGTCTTGGCGGAGCTGAGGGAGGGAGGCATAAAGGACGATGACATCCAGTTTATCTGTGCCGTGGGCACCCACGGAGCCTGTACCGCCGCCGACTTCAGAAAGAAGCTGGGCAGTGATGTGGTGGCCCGCTACCCTGTATATAACCATAACCCCTATGAGAACTGTACCTACATAGGCAAGACCGGTCGGGGCACACTGGTGGCCGTGAATTCGGAGGTCCTGCGATGCGACCTCAAGGTGGGCATAGGCAGTGTGGTACCGCATTACTTGGTGGGCTATGGCGGCGGAGCTAAGATCATCATGCCTGGCGTGTCCTCCATGGAGACCATCGTCCATAACCACGGGGTCGTCCGCGCTAAGGCTCAGAAAATGGGCCCCCAGGCCTTGGGCGGCATGGGACGAAACGAGGATTGCGAGATGCGCCTGGACATGGAGGATGTGTGCCGGATGTCGGGCCTGGATGTCAAGGTCGATGCCGTGGTCAACCTGAAGCGGGATACCACGGCCCTCTTCGTCGGTGACCCCATCTTGGAGTACGATGAGGCTGTGAAGCTGGCTAAGGAACATTATCTCAGCCCCGTGGTAGAGGATGCCGATATAGTGGTGGCCAACGGCAATGCCAAGGTAACCGAGGCCGTGGTCGGGGCCCGGGTGGCTGAGGCCACGCTGCCCGAAAGGGGCGGCACCCTGGTGCTGATAAGCAATAACCCCGTGGGCGAGGTGCCCCACTACCTGATGCGGAAGCACGGCAGGAATACGGGGGGGCAGTTGTGGAAAGACCCCCCCAAGTTGAGCCGGGCCAGGAAGTTCATCCTGCTCATGCCCTATATGGATCGAGCTAGCCTAGACTGGCTTGCCCCCCTGGAGGACATAAATGTGGTTGGGACATGGGACGAGGTGATCGGCATGCTCAAGGCCGATTTCGGCAACAAGGCGAAGGTAGCGGTGGTGCCCGATATCACCATGCAATACTTCGAGTTGCCCGGCTGAAGGCACCGGGACCATACCCGACTGCATGGATTTAAAAGTTCACTTTATCCAGACCCTTCAATCCCAAGATTTCCCTGACGTCGTCAGGGGTAGCCACCTCTAGGCCAAGGGCATTTATCATTTGAACCGCTTTCTCCACTTGCTCGGCATTGTTTTTGGCCAGTTGTCCCTTGCCCACATACAAGGCATCTTCCAGGCCAACCCGGACATTGCCTCCCAGTGCCAGGGAGGTGGCTGCCATAGGCATTTGGCTCCTCCCCGCCGCGGCTACCGACCAAATGAAATCGCCGATGGCCTCGCGGGCGGTCTTGTAGAGGAAGACCAGGTTTTCCACCGTGGCTGGGATGCCCCCCATTATGCCCATCACAAACTGGATGTAAACCGGTTGCTTCAGCAATCCCTGCTGTATCAGCCAACGGGCATTATTGATCATGCCCACGTCGTAAACTTCCAACTCCGGCTTTGTCCCGTATTGGGACATGGCTCGAGCGAAGTTGGAGAGGCTCTTAAAGGTATTCGGGAAAATAAAATCGTAGGTCATTTCGATGTATGATTTTTCCCAGGGGAATTTGAACTCTGGGATCTTCTCCAGCAGGGGGAAAATGCCGAAGTTCATCGAGCCCTGGTTAAAGGAACATAGTTCGGGCTGTAGCTCGGGCACCACCCTGAGCCGCTCCTCGTCGGTCTGGCCCAGACCTCCCCCGGTGGTGACGCAGAGGACCATATTGCACCGTTTCTTGATTTTGCTCGCTATGTCTCGGAAGAGGTCAACCCTGGAGACAGGCCGTCCGGTCTCCGGATCTCGCACGTGAATATGGGCTATAGCTGCCCCAGCCTCGCAGGCCCCTACCGCATTTTCCACGATCTCGTCGGGGGTGATGGGGAGGTAGGGGCTCATAGTAGGGGTATGGATAGCCCCTGTGATGGCCGCCGTTATGAACACCTTCCTCATGATTTGCCTCCTTCCTATGTGTGCCACGCCTTGCTCGCGCTGAGCACCAGCCTCACGCCTTGTCCAGATATAGCTGCTTCAACCTTTGTAGGAATTGTCTGTCTCTCTCTCTGATGAGGGCATCCAGTTTTTGTTTGGGCCACTGGTAAACACCCTCTCCGGTCTTGGCTCCGAACTTGCCTTGCCTCACCAGCTCTCTTATCAATCGCGGTACCTCAATCGAGTTTTCGATATCTGGGAATAGTTCCTCAGCCACCCGGAGAACGGTGTCCAATCCAGCCAAGTCCATGGTTTCAAAGACGCCGATGGTGGGCAAGCGGAAGCCGAAACTGGCCTTCACTGCGGTGTCGATATCTTCAGCCCCGGCCACCCCCCTTTCAAGGAGGGAACAGGCCTCACGAAATAGGGCCATCTGCATCCGGTTAGCCAGGAAGCCGGCCACCTCCTTCATGATCCTCACCGGCTTTTTGCCCACCTTGTCCAGAAGGGCACAGATACATTCCACAGTTTGGGGGGAGGTTTTGGGGCCTTTGACCACCTCTACCAGGGGCACGATGTGCGGTGGGTTAAACCAGTGGGCGATGGCGAGATTGTCCTGCCGCTGGCACAGGGCGCCGATATCGCTTATGGTAAAGCTGGAGGTGTTACTGGCCAATATAGTGCCTTCACGACACATCCTCTCCACATCGTGAAAGGTCTTTTGTTTCAGCTCCAGCATTTCAGGGATTGCCTCTAGGACAAAATCGGCCTCTCCGACCGCAGTAGCTAGGTCTGTGGTGGTGTTGATTTTCGACAACGCTCGTTGTTTCGCCTCCTCTGTGGCCAAACCATTTTCTATGAAAACATCGAGGTTGGAATCGATGCGTGCCATGGCCCTTTGCAGGATAGCGTCGTCTATATCATATAGCATGACATCATATCCAGCCAGGGCAAACACCTGGCCGATGCCATGTCCCATGGTTCCGGCACCAAGTACTGCTATGTTTTTGACCTCTGTGAGCCAGTTTTCAGCGCTTTCAAGCACGGGCGTGTCTCCTTTTCCCGATACGATATTGCCTTCCGCCCCAAGCCTGGGGCTGGTGTGTTCCTGTTGTTATCATCTTAGCCACAGGGAAATCTTGGGGCAAGGCGGCATCCGCCTTGCCCCAAGATTTCCCCGAAGACAGTTTAGAACCACCCTCCGTCTCGCCCATGTTCGGCCGGGGGCAACCGGGACAAAAGTGGGCCCCGGGTTTTTAGAAAAGCCCCCGCACTTTACCGGTGCTGGTATCGACGTCTACCCTTCTGAAGGCCGGGTCGGAACTGGTTCCCGGCATCAGGCTAATGGTCCCGGCACAGGGGCAGAGGAACTTCGCCCCGGAATAGATCAGCACGTCGCGTATGGGCAGTGTCCACCCCTTGGGAACACCCTTGATGGCCGGATCGTGGGTGAGGCTCAGGTGGGTTTTCACCATCATTGTGGAGTACTCATCGTATTTGGGATCGGCCTCGAGCATTTTGGCCTTGGCCTCGGCCTCAGGGGTCCAGGTCACGCCATCGGCGCCATAAACTACTTTGGCGATCCTGTCCACCCGCTCCCGCAATTTCATTTCCATGGGATACAGGAATTTGAATTCATTCTTCTCTTCGCAGGCTTCTATAACCGCATCGGCCAGCTCCAGGGCGCCATCGCCCCCGTGGGCCCAGTGGGTAGCCACAGCACAGCGGGCACCGGCCGCCTCGGCCGCCCTTCGGACCATGGCGATCTCATCCTTGGTGTCGGTGTGGAAGGAGTTGATGCACACCACCGGGTTAATGCCAGAGGTTCTGATGATGTTTATGTGGTGCAGCATGTTGGCCAGGCCCTTTTCCAAGAGCTCCAGGTTCTCCTTAGTGTACTCTTCGGATAGGGGAAGGCCAGCCACCACCCTGGGTCCGCCGCCATGCATCTTCAGGGCCCGGATGGTGGTGGTTAGCACCGAAACGTGTGGTTTGAGACCACTCAAGCGGCACTTGACGTTCCAGAACTTCTCGAAACCGATATCTGCCCCGAAGCCGCTTTCGGTGACATGGTAGTCAAACATCTTCAGGCCAATGCGGTCGGCAATGATGGAGGACTGGCCCACCGCGATGTTGGCAAAGGGGCCGGCATGCACCATCACAGGCTGATACTCTACAGTGCAACACAGGGTGGGATTGATGGTGTTGCGCATCCAGGCCGTCATGGCGCCACCCACTTCCAGATCGCCCGTGGTGATGGGTTTACCCCTTTTATCGAACGCCACGGTGATGTTATCCATCCTTTCCCGCAGGTCCGCCAGGTCCCTGGCAATGGACAGCATGGCCATGAGCTCGGAGCTCACGGTGATGGCGAACTTGGACTGCATCAGGAAGCCATCCATGGGGCCGCCAAGGCCGATGATGATATTGCGCAGGCTCTGGGCGCAAAAATCCATAACCCAGCACATCTCCACCCTGGTAGGGTCAACGTCCAGGCGGCGCATCCGGCTGCGACTGGCCAGTTCCTCATCGCTATAGTTGCGCTCGTGCTGCATTCTGGCGGTAAGCGCCACCATGGCCAGGTTGTGGGCATTGCCTATATCATTTATATCGCCGGTAAGTCCCATGGAGAATTCGGTCATGGGAATGAGCAGGGCATTGCCACCACCGGCGGCGGTTCCCTTGATATTCATGGTGGGACCACCTGAGGGCTGGCGGATGCAGCCGCCCACATTCTTGCCCCGCTTGCCCAGGCCCTCCAGGATGCCCAGGGTGGTTGTGGTCTTTCCTTCTCCCAGCGGCGTGGGGGTAATGGCCGTCACCTCAATGTACTTGCCGTCCGGCTTGTCCTTGAGGCGCTCGATGATCTTCATGAAATCAAGTCTGCACAGTCTCCCATAGGGGATAATCTCATCCTTTTGCAAGTTAAGTCTTTCTCGCCATTCATCGGGGGTTGGCATATTAGCTTCGGCTGCTTCTGCGATCTCCCAATCCTTCATTTTTAGCGCATCATAAGGCATCTGGCCTCCTCCACTAATAATTCTTTATTTAGCGGATGGCGAGGGCTTGGTGGACTATGTCCTGGCTGCGGCCTGCCTCTCGGCAGCTCGCACCGTGTTCACCAGGAGCATGGTCACCGTCATCGGCCCCACGCCCCCAGGCACCGGGGTAATGGCCGAAGCCTTTTCGGCCACAGCCTCGAAGTCCACATCCCCCACCAGGCGGAAGCCGCTCTTCTTGGTCTCATCGGGGATGCGATTGACCCCGACATCGATGACCACGGCTCCCTCCTTAACCATATCTGCCTTGATCATCTGTGGGGAACCCGCCGCTGCTACCAGGATGTCGGCTTGCCGGGTAACAGAGGCCAGGTCCCTGGTCCCGGTATGGCACACGGTGATGGTGGCGTTGGCCCCCTTGGCCTTCTGGACCAGCATGGCCATCAGGGGCTTGCCCACGATGTTGCTCCGGCCGCAGATGACCACGTGCTTGCCCTCGGGGCTGTTGCCGCTCCTGACCAAGAGCTGCTGCACGCCGTGGGGGGTGCAGGGCAGGAAATCGGCCTCGCCTATGAGCAACTTGCCCACATTCACCGGGTGGAAGCAGTCCACATCCTTCTCCGGCGAGATGGCCACCAACACCTTCTTCTCGTCGATATGCTTGGGCAGGGGAAGCTGCACCAGGATGCCGTGGAACCTGGGGTCCTTATTCAGCCTGTCCACCATGGCCAGGACTTCCTCTTCCGTAGCCTCGGCGGGGAGCCTGAAGGTCTCCTCAAATATCCCTATCTCCTCACATCCCTTGGCCTTGCCGGTAACGTAGGAGACGGAAGCTGGATCCTCCCCCACCAGGATGACCCCTAGCCCGGGGGTTATCCCCTTCTCCTTCAGCTCAGCCACCTTCTGCTTCAGCTCTCCCCGAATCTCCGCTGCCACCTCCGTCCCCGAGATAATCTTTGCTGCCATGGCGCTACTTTGACCTCCCCGGTGCGATGCCTTACCCGCGGTTTCAAGGTTATAAATCGTTCAAACGGGAATTATAACCATTTTGTGAAAGAAAAACAACTATTCTCGCCCCATTTTTTATCCGGCCAGCGGCCGAATGTGACATGTGTCACACCTTTTCTTGAAGTAAGCGCGGGGATGGTCTATAATCAACACAAAATCAGGTCCTGCCGAAAGACGGGAGGCTAATCGGGTGCATGAGTTACACATAACGGAAAGCCTGCTCAAGACCGCCCTGGAGCAAGCCCGGGCCGCCAACGCCTCCAAGGTCCTCAGGCTGAACATCGCTCTCGGTGATGGCTCCGGCTACACCGAGGACTCTATACGCTTCTACTTCGATATGCTCCGTAAGGATAGCCTGGCCGCCGAGGCCGACATCACCTTCCGCCACATCGGCACCCAGATGCGTTGTCGCGACTGCGGTGCTACCTCCTCGGCCCAGGACCCCACCTGGGTCTGTCCCCAATGCCACAGCATGCGTGGCGAGCTCCTCTGCGGCGGAGAGTGCTATTTGGAGAGCATCGAGGTAGAATAGACCGCCCACAGCTATGGCCAAGACCAAAACCGTGGAGCTCCTCGGCATCAGTGTCCGGGGCGTAGTTCAAGGGGTGGGCTTCCGGCCCTTCGTATATCAGCTGGCTGCCAAGCATGGCCTCAAGGGCTGGGTGTGCAACACTTCAGGGGATGTCAAGATCGAGGTGGAGGGAGAGGGCCAGGCCCTGGAGCGCTTCCTGGCTGAACTGGAAAGCCAGGCCCCGCCCCTGGCCCGCATCGAGAGCATCGCCACCACCCGGCTGCCACCCGTGGGCTACGCCGACTTCCATATCCGGGAGAGCATCGCTGAGGCCGACAAATATCAGCTCGTCTCCCCCGATATCGCTACCTGTCAGCCGTGCCAAAAGGAGGTCTTCGACCCCCAGAACCGGCGCTATCGCTATCCCTTTACCAATTGCACCAATTGCGGCCCCCGCTTCACCATCATCGAGGACATCCCCTATGACCGGCCCCTGACCACCATGCGGCGCTTCCGAATGTGTCCCCACTGTCAGCGGGAATACGACGACCCCCTGGATCGCCGCTTCCATGCCCAGCCCAACGCCTGTCCCCGGTGCGGGCCCCGGTTGGAGCTAACGGATAATAGAGGCAACCCCATACCCGCCGAAGATGTCCTCACCACGGCCAGCCAATTGCTCCAAGGGGGCAAAATCGTGGCCGTCAAGGGCCTGGGGGGATTCCTCCTCGCCTGTGATGCTACCAGCCAGGAAGCGGTGAGACTTCTGAGGCAGCGCAAGAGGCGCCCCTTCAAGCCCCTGGCCATCATGGTGGCCAGCTTGGAGGAGGCCAGGAAGCATTGTCAGGTATCCGCCGAGGAGGAGAGGCTGCTCCTCTCCCCGGAGAGCCCCATCGTGTTGCTGCCCTGGAAGGCGGGCTCCCCAGTGACCCCGGAGGTGGCCCCCAATCTGAGATACCTGGGGGTGATGCTGCCCTATACCCCTTTGCACCACCTCCTCCTCCGGGAGACAGGTCTGCCCCTGGTGATGACCAGCGGAAATTTGAGCGAGGAGCCCATCGCCAAGGACAACGACGAGGCCCTGCGCCGCCTCGGCAATCTGGCGGATTATTTCCTGATGCACGACCGGGACATCTACGCCCGCTACGACGACAGCGTGACCATGGTAGAACTGGGCAGGACTCGGGTGCTGCGCCGGGCCCGGGGCTATGCCCCCTACCCCATCCACCTTCCCTTCCCCGTAAGGCAGATCCTGGCCTGCGGCGCCGAGCTCAAGAACACCTTTTGCCTTACCAGGGAGGGCCATGCCTTCCTCAGCCAGCACATCGGCGACCTGGAAAACCTGGAGACCCTGGAGCACTTCGAGACCACTATCGAGCTATATAAGAAGCTGTTCCGTATCCAGCCCGAGGCTGTGGCCTACGATATGCACCCCGAATACCTCTCCACCAAGTACACCAAGGAACTACAGGCCCAGCCCAACAACCTGGCATTCGTCCCGGTGCAGCACCACCACGCCCACATCGTGAGCTGTATGGTGGAAAACGGGGTCTCGGAGCCCGTTATCGGGGTGTCGTTAGATGGGGTGGGTTATGGCACCGATGGCCTCATCTGGGGCGGCGAGTTCTTGGTGGCGGACTATGGGCGATTTCAGCGTTGGGGCCACCTGGAAAACATGCCCCTCCCCGGCGGCGCCGCTGCCATCAAGCGCCCCTATCGTATGGCCTTGAGCTATTTGTTGGAGCTGGGGCTTTTCGACCCAGGGCTGGCTTTCCTCAAAGAGATTTCCGCTGAGGAAATAAGGATTGTCCGGGGCCAGGTGGAAAAGAAATTCAACTCGCCCCTTACCTCCAGCCTGGGGCGGCTCTTCGATGGGGTCTCGGCGCTCATCGGCCTCAGGGGCGAGATCGACTATGAGGCCCAGGCTGCCATCGAGCTGGAGATGCTTTCGGCCCCGGGCGTGGCCGAGGAATACCCCTTTTCCATTGCCGAGGAAGAAGGCAAATACGTCATCAAGCTTGGGGAGCTGTTTGTGGCCATCATCTCCGATATGAAGAGGGGCACGCCCAACCCGATCATCGCCGCCAGGTTCCACAATACGGTGACCCGAATGGTGCTGCGCATGTGCCAGCTTATCTCTGAGAAGACGGGCCTCAAAGTGGTGGCCCTGAGCGGCGGGGTCTTCCAAAATCGGCTGCTATTCAGGTTGACCCATGTTGCGTTGGAGGGGGCGGGCTTCCAAGTCCTGAGCCACAATCTCGTGCCTACCAACGACGGTGGCATCTCCCTGGGTCAGGCGGTGATCGCCAATGCCATTCTAGATAATAAGAAGAGGAATTAGCTATGTGTCTGGCCATACCAGCCCTGGTCAAATCCGTCACAGGACAGGAGGCGGAGGTTGAGGTGGGTGGGGTGGGCCGCCGCATCAGCATCGCCCTCACCCCGGAAGTGAAGGTGGGCGATTACGTGCTCCTCCACACCGGCTATTCCATAAATGTCATCGACGCCGGGGAGGCTGAGGAGACCCTGAAGCTCTTGCGCGAGCTGGCCGAGGAGTCGGCTTGAAAGACGAAGGGCCCAGGCCGAAAGAGGTCAAAAAATGAGGTATGTAGACGAATATCGTGACCCGGAACTGGGCAAGCGCTTGGTGGATCGGATACATAAGCTCTCCACCAGGCCCGCCCGGATCATGGAGTTCTGCGGGGGGCATACTGTTACCATTTTCAAGCATGGTATTCGCCAGCTCCTCCCCCCCACCGTGGAGATGCTCTCCGGGCCGGGGTGCCCCGTGTGCGTCACCGCCAACGCCGAGCTGGACAAGGCCATCGCCCTGGCCAAGGAGCCGGGCGTGATCCTAGCCACCTTCGGCGATATGCTTAAAGTCCCGGGCAGCCGCTCCAGCCTTCAGCAGGCCAAGGCTGAGGGCGGCGATATAAGGGTGGTCTACTCCACCCGGGATGCCCTGGCCATGGCCCGGGACAACCCCGATAAGCGGGTGGTGTTCTTGGGCATCGGCTTCGAGACCACCGCCCCCACTGTGGCCGCCTCGGTGCTCCAGGCGGAGGCGGAGGCCATCCACAACTACTTCGTCCTCCCCCTGCACAAGCTGTGCCCCCCGGTGATCAAGGCCCTGCTCGACTCCGGAGAGGTGAGGCTGGATGGCCTCATCTGCCCCGGCCATGTCAGCGCCGTCATCGGCTCCCGCCCCTGGGGATTTATCCCCACTGGCTACGGCATTGGCTGCGTGGTCTCGGGGTTTGAGCCTCTGGATATCCTGCTCAGCGTGGAGATGCTGGTGGCCCAAGTGGAGAGGGGGGAGCCCAAAGTGGAGATAGCCTATAGACGGGGCGTCAAGCCCGAGGGGAATCCCCAGGCTCTGAGGCTCATGGCCACTGTCTTTGAGGAGAGCCAAGCCACCTGGCGAGGCATCGGCACCGTGCCCCAGAGCGGGCTGAAGCTGAGGGAGAAGTACCGCAGCTTCGACGCCGAGGCCCAATTCCAAATAGACCCCGGCCCCACCCTGGAGCCGGCTGGCTGCCTCTGCGGAGACATCCTCCGGGCCGTCAAAACCCCCCTGGACTGCAAGCTGTTCCGCAGGGTGTGCACCCCGGAGCATCCGGTAGGCCCGTGCATGGTCTCCTCGGAGGGGAGCTGTGCCGCCTACTACCAATATGGAGCTGACCATGAATGAGGATACCATACTGCTGGCCCACGGCAGCGGCGGCAAGCTCAGCCACGACCTGGTGCAGCAGACCCTGGTCCCCCTCCTCAGCAATCCCCTGCTGGATAGGCTGGACGACTGCGCCGTCTTCGACCTCAGCGGCCGCCTCGCCTTCACCACTGATAGCTATGTGGTGAGCCCCATCTTCTTTCCCGGCGGCGATATCGGCAAGCTGGCCGTGTGCGGCACCGTCAACGACCTGGCCATGAGCGGCGCCCGGCCTTTATACCTCACCCTGTCCTTTGTCATCGAGGAGGGCTTCGCCCTGGGGGGCCTGAAACAGATAGTGGCCTCCATCCGGGAGGCGGCAGCCGAGGCCGGGGTCAAGGTGGTGGCCGGCGATACCAAGGTGGTGAACCGGGGCGGCGCCGATGGCATATTCATTAATACCTCGGGCATAGGACTGGTACCCCATGGGGTTGATATATCGGGCGCCAACGCTCGCCCCGGGGACAAGGTCATCCTCAGCGGCCCGGTGGGCGACCACGGTGTCGCCGTTATGAGCCGGCGCCAGGGCCTAGAGTTCTCGGTGCCGGTGGACAGCGACTGCGCCCCCCTTAACCACCTGGTGGCCGAGATGCTCGGGGCCTCCCCCAATATCCATTGCCTGCGCGACCCCACCCGAGGCGGGCTGGTGAGCAGCCTCAACGAGCTGGCCCAACAGTCGGGGGTGGGCATCCGCATCGAGGAGGCCAGGGTGCCGGTGCGGGAGGCGGTGCAGGCGGCCTGCGAGCTTCTGGGATTCGACCCCCTCTATGTGGCCAACGAGGGCAAGCTGGTGGCCGTAGTGGCCCCCGAGGATGCGGAAAGGGTGCTGGCGGCAATGAAGGGCAATAGATATGGTGCCCAGGCCGCCATCATCGGGGAGGTCACTGCCCAGCATCCAGGGCGGGTGGTGATGAAAACCCTCTTGGGGGCCAGCCGCCTCCTGGATATGTTGGTGGGCGAGTTATTGCCCAGGATCTGCTGAAAATGGGACACCAGCAGTGGAGGGACGATGGCCAGAGACGCCCCGGTCAGAGGGGCAAATTGACGCGAAATATCCCCACAGGTATACTATCCTGCATAGGAGGGGTGTCCGAGCGGTTTAAGGAGGCGGTCTTGAAAACCGCTGCCTCGATTCTCGGGGCCGTGGGTTCGAATCCCACCCCCTCCGCCACCATGAGGCCTGGTCAATTGATGTCTCGGAGGGGAGTGGCTTTATGAAGATCCATGAATATCAGGCAAAGGCCCTGATGGCTGAGTTCGGCATCCCGGTTCCCCGGGGTGGGCTGGCCACCGCACCCGCCCAGGCCAGGGCCCGCGCCCAGGAGCTGGGGGGCAAGGTGGTGCTCAAGGCTCAAGTATATGCCGGAGGCCGGGGCAAGGCGGGGGGTATCAGGGTAGCCAACTCGCCAGAGGAGGCGGAAAACCTGGCGGGCCAGATGCTGGGCACGAGGCTGGTCACCCACCAGACGGGGCCCGAGGGGGTGCCCCTGAGCAAGCTCCTGGTGGAGGAGGCCTTGGATATCCATAAGGAGCTATACTTGAGCATTCTGGTGGATGGCTGCCGGCGGATGCCGGTGATGATGGCCAGCGAGGCAGGGGGCGTGGACATCGAAGAGGTGGCCCGGATATCCCCGGAGAGGATCGTCAGGTCTTACATCGACCCTGTCATCGGCTTTCAGCCCTTTATGGCCCGCCGCCTGGCCTACGGCATGAACCTGCCCGGCGAGCTCGTCCGCCCCGCCACCCAGCTTATGGCCAACCTCTACAAGCTCTTTATGGCCAAGGACTGCTCCCTGGCCGAGATAAACCCCCTGGTCATCACCGTCGATGGTCGCCTCCTGGCCCTGGATGCCAAGCTCAATTTCGACGATAGCGGCCTTTTCCGCCACCCTGAGATCAGGGAGCTGCGGGATACCGAGCAGGAGGAGCCCCTGGAGGTGGAGGCCAGCAATCAGAATGTGAGCTATATCAAGCTCGATGGCGATGTGGGCTGCATGGTCAATGGCGCCGGCCTGGCCATGGCCACCATGGATATCGTGAAGCTCTATGGGGCTGAGCCGGCCAACTTCCTGGACGTGGGGGGCGGTGCCAACGAGCAGCAGGTGGCCGCCGCGCTCAAGATAATCCTCAACGACCCGAAGGTGAAGCGGGTGCTCATCAACATCTTCGGGGGCATCCTCAGGTGCGATGTGGCCGCCCGGGGCATCGTGGCCGCCGCCATGGAGACCCAAGTCAAGGTGCCTATGGTGGTCAGGATGCGCGGCACCAACGTGGACGAGGGGAGGCAGATCCTGGCCGAGTCGGGGATGAACATCATTCTGGCCTCAGACCTCAGGGACGCCGCTCAAAAGGTGGCCGCCGCCAGAATCTGAAGAGGAGCTCAACGGTGAGCATCATCGCTGATGAGAATACCAGGCTCGTAGTCCAGGGGATCACTGGCAACGAGGGCAGCTTCCATACCCGACGCTGTATTCAATACGGCACCCAGGTGGTGGCCGGGGTCACCCCAGGCAAGGGCGGAACCATGTTCGACGACACCATCCCCGTATTCAATCGGGTGGAGGAGGCGGTAAAGGAGACCGGCGCCAACGCCAGCCTCATCTTTGTGCCCCCCGCCTTCGCCGCCGATGCCATCCTGGAGGCCGCCGATGCCGGCCTGGCCTTGGCGGTGTGCATCACCGAGGGCATCCCCACCCTGGATATGGTGGCAGTGCTGCGCTATTTAGAGGGGAAAAGCACCCGGCTCATCGGGCCCAACTGCCCTGGCATCATCTCGCCACCGGCCCGGTGCAAGATAGGCATCATGCCTGGGGATATCCACCACCCGGGCAGCATCGGCGTGGTCTCCCGCAGTGGTACCCTCACCTATGAAGCAGTGGCCCAGCTTACTGAGCTGGGACTGGGGCAATCCACCTGCATCGGCATCGGGGGCGACCCCACCCCCGGCACCGACTTCATCCCGGTGCTCCGCCTCTTCGAGAAAGACCCTGACACCGAGGCAGTAGTGCTCATTGGGGAGATCGGGGGCAGCATGGAGCAGGAGGCCGCCGAGGTTATCAAGAACGAGATGACCAAGCCGGTGGTGGCCTTCGTGGTGGGAGCTACCGCCCCGCCCGGTCGCCGGATGGGTCACGCTGGCGCTATTATCAGCGGCGCCTCGGGCACTGCCAAGGCCAAGCTCGAGGCCCTCCAGGCGGCAGGGGCAACCATCGCCCCCAGCCCCGCCGAGATCGGCCTTACCCTCAGGGAGGTGCTGAAGGGGAGGGGCTAAGCGACATAAGGAGACGATGTTTGGGGGGGCCAGCCCGCAACGCGGGCTGGCCCCCCAGGCATGGTTTGCCCTTCATATCAATGCTATGATCTCAAACCCTACTGCCTACGGTCCCCCAGGGCAGCAGCTGTTAAGCCTGGCTTTCCCTGGCTTTCCGCTGTAGCTCGTAGAGCTTGGTAATGGCCTCCAGGGGTGTCATAGAATCGATGTCCAGCCTCTGGAGCTCCTCCAGGATGGGGGAGCCAGGCCCCAGGAGGGGCAACTGAAGGGCGGGGGGTGGCTTGGGGCTGGGTTTGTGCTGGCGGTCAGCCTCCAGCTGGGAGAGCACCTCTTGAGCCCGGTAGACCACCGAGCGGGGCAGCCCCGCCAGCTGGGCCACATGGATGCCGTAGCTTCGGTCGGAGCCGCCGGGGATGATCTTGTGCAGGAAGACCACCTTGCCCCCCTCCTCAGCCACCGCCACATTGAAGTTCTTCACCCGGGGCAGCATAGCCGCCAGTCCCGTCAGCTCGTGATAATGGGTGGCGAACAGGGTCTTGGTGCCCAGATGAGGATGGTTATGAATATACTCGGCCACTGCTTGGGCGATGGAGATGCCATCATAGGTGCTGGTGCCCCGGCCGATCTCGTCCAGGATGACCAGGGAGCGGGGGGTGGCATTGTTGAGGATGTGGGCCGTCTCCACCATCTCCACCATGAAGGTGGACTGGCCGGCGGGGATATCGTCCCGGAGCCCCACCCGGGTGAAGATGCGGTCCACCAGGCCGATGGTGGCCTCTTGGGCGGGGACAAAGCTGCCTATCTGGGCCAGGAGCACGATAAGGGCCACCTGCCTGATATAGGTGGATTTCCCCGACATGTTGGGGCCGGTGAGGATGATGAGCTGGGCATCCTTATTTGAGAGATAGGTATCGTTGGGGATAAACTCGCCCTCTCCCAAAAAACGCTCCACCACCGGATGACGGCCGCCCCTGATAATTATTTCGTCTCCGTGGGTGAGCCTGGGCCTGGTGTAGCCGTAGCGCACCGCCACCTCGGCCAGGGAGGCCACCACATCCAGCCAGGCCAGGGCCCGGGCCGAGGCCAGAATGCGCTCGCCCTGAGAGGCTACCTGCTGGCACACCTGACGGAAAAGATTTGTCTCCAGCTCGTTGATCCTCTCCTGGGCATTGAGGATGGCGGATTCGTACTCCTTGAGCTGGGGGGTGAAGAAGCGCTCCGCCTCGGTGAGGGTCTGCTTGCGGATGTAGTCGGCGGGCACCTGGGGCAGGTTGGGCCTGGATACCTCGATATAGTAGCCGAAGACCTTGTTATAGCCCACCTTGAGGGACTTGATGCCGGTGCGCTCCCGCTCCTGCCGCTCCAGATTGGCCAGGTATGCCTTGGCATTGCGGGCCAGCTCCCGAAGCTCGTCCAGCTCCGCTGAAAAGCCGGCCTTTATCACCGTGCCCTCCCCGGGGCTGGCCCCGGGCGCCTCGGCGATGGCCCGATGAATAAGCTCCACCGTCTCAGGACAGGGCTTGAGCTCCTCGGGGGCTGAATCCAGGTTTTTCATTATCTCCGGGATGAGCTCCAGGCCGCGGCAGAGGCTGATGAGTTCCCTGGGGCTGGCGATATTGCCCCTTACCCGGTTGATAAGGCGCTCCAGGTCAGCCACCTGGCCCAGCAGGCTCATCACCCGGGCCCGGGGCATGGCGTGGGCATAGAACCAGTGGATGGCATCCTGTCTCTGGACCAGCTCCTCCAGGTTCAGGAGGGGTTGCCCCAGCCATCTCCTGAGGAGGCGTCCCCCCATGGCGGTGCGGGTGAGGTCGATGACGGAGAGCAGGGAACCAGTAGCGGTTCCCCAGCGACTGCCCTGAAAGAGCTCCAGGTTGTTTCGGGTGTGGGCATCTAAAACCATGAAGGACTGGGTGGTGTAGGTGGTGAGACGACCCAACTGCCCCAGGGCCGGCTTCTGGGTTCCTTCTAGGTAATGCAGGATGGCCCCGGCGGCCCTGATGGCCAGAGGCAGATGGGCGCAGCCGTAGCCCTCCAGGGTAGCCGCCTGGAAATGGTCTAGGAGGCGCTGGCGAGCGGTCTCCACATCGAACCAGCGTCCCTCCAGACGGGTCAGGGCGAAGGGCAGCAGATCCGGGCTATCGAAACCCTCGGGGACGATGACCTCGGCGGGCTGGAGGCGGCCCAGCTCCAAGGCCAGGCTGGAGGAGGGAAGCTGGGTGGTGGCGAACTCGCTGGTGGTGATGTCCACATAGGCAAGCCCCGCCTCATCGGCCTCGGCCACCACTGCCGCCAGATAGTTGTTGGCCTTGCCCTGGAGCAGGGCGGTCTCCACCACTGTCCCTGGGGTGACCACCCTGACCACCTCCCGAGCCACCAGCCCCCTCCCCGAGGCGGGCGTCATCTGCTCGCAGATGGCCACCTTGTAGCCCTTGCTCACCAGCTTGGCCAGGTAGCCATCCAGGGCGTGATAGGGGATGCCGGCCAGGGGCACCCGCAAGCCCTTGCCCATCTCTCGGGAGGTCAGGGTTATCTCCAGCTCCCGGGCCGCCAACTTGGCATCCTCGTCGAAGGTCTCGTAGAAATCGCCCAGCCGGAACAGGACAATGGCCCCAGGGTAGGCCTTTTTGATCCTGAGGTATTGGCTCCTGATTGGGGTCATCTTGGCCATGGCCGGTCCACCTTACATCGCTGGCTGTTCAGGGCCAGGGGCTCTTCGTCTTGCCATAGTTTAAGCCCACCATCACCAGGTCATAAATGTCCACCACCCCATCTCCATTTATATCGGGGTCGCCCTGGGCGGTATTGAAGCGGGCTGCCAGGTGGGCCAGGTCCCGGAGGTCGATGACGCCATAGTCTTCAGCCACATCGCCCCCCAGGAGAACCGCCAGGCCGGCATCGGCGGTGGGTGCCGCCCCTATAGGGAAGTCCAGCTTCGAGGCCTTCAAGTATCCGGGATGCGAGGCCGTGACCTCATAGCTCCCTGGGGGCAGCCACAGGGAGAAGTGGCCCTGGTCATCGGTGACCGTGCTATACTCAGCGGCGGAGACAATGACCCCGCTGTGATCATCGCGGCCCTGGAGCTGGACCCGGCCCTGAAGGAGGCTCAGGGACAGGGCTCGATGGGCATTGATGCGGCCGCTGCCCAGTTGCCCGGCATAGTCTGGATTGACCTCATCGATATCCTCAGCGCTGGCCTTAATACACGACAACACCCTTTGGGCATCCCAGTCCGGATACTGCTGCCAGACAAGGGCGGCCAGCCCGGAGACGAAGGGGGCTGCCATGGAGGTGCCGCTGGCCCGATAGTAGTGCTCATCTATAATATGCGTGCCGTTTCCATACATATCGGTGTTCGCCGCCCTGAGCGACAGGATGTCCACCCCGGGGGCACAGACAGCGATGTGCTCATAGTTTGAGAAACTAGCCTTCTCGTCGTCCCAGTCGGTTGCGGCCACTGCTGCTACATCGGGATCCTCTGCCGGGAAGAATTTATAGGTTCCCAGCTCATGGTCATCGTTGCCGGCAGCGGCGATGATGAGACAGCCTCGGCTCCTGGCATAGTCGAGGGCGTCCCCCAGGATTTGCGAGGGACCCTCCCCGCCCCAGCTCAGGTTGATGATCTTGGCGCCGTTGTCGGCGGCATAGACCATTGCCTCAGCCCCGTCCTCACAGGTGCCTTGACCATCAACCCCCAAAAACTTCACCGCCATAATCCGGCTATTCCAGGAGACACCCACTATGCCGGTGCCATTGTTGCCCACGGCGGCGATGATGCCGGCGACGTGGGTGCCGTGGCCGTGGTCGTCGGCGGGGTCGTTGTCGTGGGCGATAATAACATCATCGCCATTGAAGAAGTCCCAGCCATAGATGTCGTCAATATAGCCATTGTCATCGTCATCCTCACCCGCAATGCCATCGCGCTCTGCGATATTCACCCACATATTGGCTGCCAGATCCTCATGGTTATAGTCGACCCCCGTATCCACCACCGCTATCACGACCTCGCTGCTCCCCGTAGTGATGTCCCAGGCGGCCCCAGCCTCAATCTTATGAAGGCCCCACATATCCTGGTAGGACTGCCCCCAGCTCCCCTGGGACCAATAGTAGGGGTCGTCGGGAGCGAGGGCGGTGTGCACAATGTAGTTGGGCTCGGCGTACTCCACATCGGGGCTGGCCTGGTATTCCTGGGCGATGGCCAGCACGTCGGCATCCTGGGGCAGGTGCAGCCTGTAGATGCGGGACAGGTCGGGGGTGGCCTCAGCCGACGCCGAGGCGCTCCGGGCTTCGGTTGGGGGTGGCCTGCGGAAGACCCTTTCCATGGCGGTGACGGCATACTTCTTATTGAGGGCGGCCAGTGAAGAAAGGTCTGATTCCTGACAGGTGCCCAACCCCTGAGGTTTGAGCTTGATGATGAGCTCTCCGGGCACAAAGTCGTGGTGGCCTGGGGGCTGGGATGGGGCGGGGGGGCCGGCCAAAGCCGAATAGGCCGGCCCTGTGCTGACCAATAGGATGGACAAAATCACGATAGCGATTACCAGCCCTTTCAATGCCGTGGCCTCGGGTTAACTAAGTGTAACACCCGAGCTATCATCCTTCAAGTTGAGGGCGGGCCTCTCCTGATTCGATATTCCCCTACCTCTGTCTGACTTCCCAGGGGGGCTGGCCTCTGTTAGAATAGCCCCAGGTCAAGACGATGCCTATTCACGTCCTTGGGCCAGAGCTGGTGGCCAAAATCGCCGCTGGGGAGGTGGTGGAGCGCCCTGCCTCGGTGGTCAAGGAGCTGGTGGAGAACGCCCTGGATGCTGGAGCCACTCGGATAACGGTGGAGGCCTGGGGCGGAGGGGTGAGCCTCATCCGGGTGAGCGACAATGGCTCGGGCATATCCCCTGAGGAGGTGGAGCTTGCCTTCCAGCGCCATGCCACCAGCAAGATCAGCGACCTCGCCGATCTGGGGGCCATCTCCAGCCTGGGCTTCCGCGGTGAGGCCCTGCCCAGTATCGCCGCCGTGGCCGAGGTCGACATGGTCACCCGCACCGCTGACAATCCGGTGGCTGCCAGGCTCAGCCTGCGGGAAGGGGTCATAACCCGCAGGAGCCAGGCGCGGGCGGTGGGGACTACGGTGACGGTGCGCCATCTTTTCCGCCACCTCCCCGCCCGTCTCAAGTTCCTCAAGTCCACCGCCACCGAGAACAGCCATATCGCCACCCTGGTGGCCGACTACGCCCTGGCCTTCCCTGAGGTGGCCTTCGACCTGATGCTGGAGGGCCGGGCCAGCCTGACCTCGCCGGGGACAGGCTCCCTCCGAGATGTCTGCCTGGCTGTGTTCGGCCTGGAGACGGCCCAGGCCCTGCTGGAGATACCCCAGCCCCCCACTGGGGAGGTCGGGCCGCCCGTCGTCTCCGGGCTGGTGGGGCCCCCCTGGCTGAGCCGGTCCAGTCGAAGCTCCCTGCGCCTCTTCGTCAACCGGCGCTGGATAAGCAGCCCCATGCTGGCCCGGGCGGTGGAGGATGCCTACCGGGGGATGATATCTCCCGAGAAACACCCCATCGCCATAATCAACCTGAGCCTGCCCCCCGCCCAGGTGGATGTCAATGTCCACCCCACCAAGAGCCAGGTGCGCTTCCACGAAGAGGGGAAGGTATTCAGGGCTGTTTACCAGGCAGTGCAGCAAACCCTTCTGGAGCACACGCCGGTGCCCCAAATCCAGCGAGCTGCGCCAACGCCTGTGGCTACAGCCTCGGTGGAAAGCCCTCCTTTGTGGGCGGAGGCCCAGGTGGAAAGGAAGGCCTCAGCCAAACCCCTGCCCCTGCTGCGCGTCTTGGGGCAGCTCTCCCAGAGCTATATCATTGCCGAGGGGCCGGAGGGGCTGTACCTCATCGACCAGCACGCTGCCCATGAGCGGGTGCTCTTCGAGAGGCTGAAGGGGCAGCTAGAGCAACGGGGTGCCGAGGTGCAGGGGCTCTTGGAGCCGGTGACGCTGGAGGTGAGTCCCCAGCAGGAGGCCATTCTGAGGGGGCAGGGGGCTACCCTTCGCAGATACGGCTTCGATATTGAGGCCTTCGGGCCCAAGACCTACTTGGTGCGGGCAGTGCCCGCGGTATTGCCCAGAGAGAATCTGGGCCAGGCCATCCAGGAGCTCCTGGATGGCCTGGCCCAGGAATCTCCTGCCTCCTGGGAGGAGAGGCTGGTGGTAGCCCTGGCCTGCCACGGGGCGGTTAAGGCCGGCCAGGTGCTGAAGGCCGAGGAGATGGAGGGGCTGGTGCGCCAGCTGGAGAAGACCGCCCAGCCCCACACCTGCCCCCATGGCCGCCCCACCCTGATCCACCTCAGCTCCGGCCAATTGGCTAAGGAGTTCGGGCGGAGGTAGACCTATAGCCTCAGGTAGCCGTGGGCGTACAGGGTTTTGTTCTCGAAGACCTTTATGGTCTTGACGATGTCGCTGAGCTCGGGGTTGCTCATATCTACGCCGCTGGGGTCGAACTCCCCGCCCGCTTGGTAGGTATCGAAGAGGTCTATATAGAGCTGGCCCTTGGGGGTGGAGGTATCTCGGCTCTCCACAATGCGGATGGTTTCCAGAAGCTCGTCATCCAGGGCATCGGCGATGGCCGAGTCCAGGCCGGCGCCCATGAGCATCACCAGGAACACCCGGTTGAGCAGGGAGCGCAGTTCATTGGGACAGCTATTGGAGACGTTGGACAGGCCGCAGGTGGTGAGGCAGGGGGGGTCGGTCATCTGCTTGAAGAGGCGCACCGCCTCCACCGTGGCCAGGGCCTGGTCCTGGTTGCCGTTGACGGTGAGCACCAGGGGGTCGAGGTAAATATTCTCATAGGGCACCCCGTATTCCATAGCTGCCGGCAGCAGGTTCTCTGAGGCCAGCGTGATGCGGGCATCGGCGCTAGTGGGCAGGCCGGTGGCTGCCAAGGACAGGGCGATGATCCGGGCATTGTACTTGGCGGCCAGGGGCATCAGGGCGTGGAGGCGCTCCGGGGTGGCATCGGTGCTATTGATGATGGCCTGTTTCTTGCACACCTGAAGGCCAGCCTCCATGGCGGCGACATTGGTGGTATCCAGGGAGAGGGGGACATCGACCACCTCCTGGACGGTCTCAACCATCCAGGGCATGACCTCGGTGCCGGCCTTCTTCTGGGGGCCGATGTTCAGGTCCAGGCAATGGGCTCCTTTCTCCACTTGGCGCTGGGCCAGTTCCTGGATAAGGGCCTTGTCCCGGCTCTCGATGGCTGCCCTGACCTTGGGCGAGATGACATGGATGGACTCTCCAATAAGGAACATAGCCTTTCTCCTCTAGCTGACTTTGCTTTCGGCCTCGACCAGGCCCAGCCGGCGGGCTATGGCGAGCACGCCCACCCGCAGGGGCGAATCCTGGGGTAGCTCGGTCAGGGGTCTCCCCCGGGCTTCCAGCCCGGCCATGTGGGGGTCGTTGGGAAGGGAGCCCACCAGCTCCAGGCCCCGGTCCCGGATCACCCCCAGGACCTCCGGCGACAGCTCGCCATCCTGGCGGTTTATCACCAAGGCGATCCGACCCACCCGGGTGCGGAGCTCCCCGATGAGCTCCTTCATCCGGACGGCGCTGATGACGCCCCTCAGGGTGGGGTCGGAGATGAGGAGCAGGATGTCCACATCCCGGGTGGTCTGGCGGCTGATGTGCTCCATACCCGCCTCGGTGTCGATGACCACATAATCGTAGTTACTGGCCAAGCGGTCGATACAGGTGCGCAGCATATTGTTGGCGGCGCAATAACACCCCGGCCCCTCCGGCCTGCCCATGGCCAGAAGATCGATGCCCGTGGATTCCACTAGGCACTCGTGGATCTTCAGGTCCAGATAGTCCAGCTTGGCCATGCCCAGGCTGGGGCCTCCCCCCCTCGCCTGTCGGAGCATGTCCTCTCGCACCGCCCCCACCGTATTCTCTAGGGACAGGCCCAGGGACAGGTGCAGATTGGTGCTGGGGTCGCCGTCGATGGCCAGCACCACCCCTTTCTGGGAAAATATGCTGGCCAGCAGGGCGGCGATGGTGGTCTTGCCCGTGCCCCCCTTGCCAGCGATGGCTATGGTAACCGTCTTCGGGCTCAAATCAGGGCTTCCACTGAGTCTTCAGATAGCTGCCCACATCCATGGCCTCCAATGGCCCCACCCTGATCTTCCAGTCGGGCAGCTCCTCCTCCAGCTCGCCCCTGAGCACCGCCACCTTGCCGGGGAGGATGAGGCTATTATGGTTGATCTTCTCGTTGGCCTTGTATTCCTTCACCGACTTGGCGATCCTGTCAGCATCGAACTTGCCAGCGGCCCAGGCGGTGAGCACGGAAAGGCCCTCGGTATCGCAGACCAAGAGCCAGGAGGGGAAACCGCTGGACTCCAGCTCGCCGGCAATGGAGAAGTAGGTCAGGGAGAAATTGGTGGTGACGCACAGGGGGCTGGAGTCCTTGGGCTCGCCGATCTGATAGATGCCCGGCTGCACTCGAATGGGCTTCTGGGGGTCGGTGTAGATGTTGAGGCGCAGGGTGAGCAAAGGGTACAGGGTGGCCGGGGAAAAGTGGTTGAGCACGATGATCCCGGCATATTTGGCGATATGCTGGCCAGCCAGCATGGCCTCCTCCTCCACCGATGTGGCCCCGTCACCGGGGAAGGTGATTATGGGATAGCCCAGGGGCTGGAACATCTTCTTTATGGCCAGGCGACGGAGCTGGGTCAGCACCTGCAACGAGGCGCTGAAGCCAGTGGCCCCGGGGTCGATGACCAGATCCTCTACGCCTGCCTGGGCTGCCCTCTCGGTGAGTTCGGCCAGCTCGCTCAGGCCTGCCGGCTCCGACACCGCCAGGGGGCAATTATATGTCTTGGCCAGCTCCACCATCCTATCCAGGTTGTCCCTGGTGGCGGCATAGATAAGGGGCCTGCGCCCGGCCGCCTTGGCCAGGGCCGCCTCCATAGCCGCCGGGTCGGTGGCCATGAGCACCAAGGGCGACTTCACCTGGGAGGTGACCGATTCTACGCAGGCGGCAAACTTGCCCGCATCCCGGGAGTCGTTGTCGATGGCGAAGCCATCGGCGCTCATCACTATGCCCACCCTCTCCACACTGTAGCGGGACACCTCACTCACCAGCTTATCCCGCTCCTCAGCGGCCAGGTTGTCTTTTACCCTCACCATAAGGGCCGGGGGATGGTAGAAGGTCTTCTCGTGGCGGAACAATACTACCTCGTTGCCCACCTCGAACTTGTGCTCATCGCTGCCCACGGTGACCAGGCGGATGGGGGGCCGGGCCGCTGCCTCCAGGGCGCCCCTGGCCTCCTCGGTGAGGTCGGGGCAGGCGGTGATCTCTATCCCTTTCTGGGCCACCTTCATGGCGAAGGCGAGGCAGGTAGGGAATCCGCACTTCTTGCAGTTGGTCTTGGGCAGGAGCTTATAGATTTCGATCCCGGTTAATGCCATGGTTGCCTCCTCTCGCTATGCCATGAGCTGGTCTATGGCGGCCTTGACCCTCTCCACCACCCCAGGGTGCCTCAGCACCACGATATCGGCGCCGGAGTGCAGCAGGCTCAGGGCGGTGAGCTCCTCCCAGACCAGGGAGCGCCTTTCGATATCGCCCCAGCTGGCGGGCACGCCCTGGGCTGCCCTGGACTCCTTCTGCCGCCACGATTCCTCGCCCACGGTGCAGATCATGGGCATGGCCGTCATGCCGTCGCCCATGAGGGCAGCCAGGCGAAGCCTCTCCATCACCGAGTAGGTATACTCCAGGCCGTAGCCCAGGGCACCGGTGGTGGGGTCCATGAGGATGGAGTTGGCGGGCATGCCCACATCGCAGAGGAGGATGTTGAGCTGTTTGGCCAGGTTGATCTCGATGGGGGTCTTGGCGATGGCCACATGGCCATCGGCGAGGCAGGCGGCGGCGATGGTGCGGTGGTTCTTTTCCAGGCAGGGGCCCAGGGCCACCCTTTGCCCTTTGGCCACCTCCGAGGCGGCTACCAAAACCTCGTTATCCTTCTCGGGCACCTCCGGCCCGAGCACGATCAGAGGCAGGTCAGTGGCGGAGAGGACCTTGTCCACGGTGGCCTTGGCCTGGGCGGCGCCGGTATTGCCTGACTCGGGGTGGGCGCTGACCAGGCGCAGGCAAATGAGGTCGGCGCCGAACTCAGTCGCCTTTCTGGCCCAGGCCCCGGCGTCCTTCAAGGCATCCCCCCAGGCCGCCTCCAGATGGGCCGACCAGCCCCCAGGGTATATATCCTGGACCTCCATGGCCACTGCCGGCCGGTGGGGGATGGCAGCCTCGAAATGGAGGAAGGGAAGGGTGGCTGCGCCGCCAACCACCAGGCTCTTCCGGCCATTGCCCCCCAGCTCCACCTCCCGTATCTTGCCGGTCCACTTCTCCAGGGGCACTTCCACAGCCATCCTTGGTCTCCTTTCCCGAAAAACTAAGACCTTCAACCCAAAAAACAAGGGTCGCCCTTCGACCCCTGTTTTTTAAATTTGGCGTGTCCTTATATTAGCGACTCCATGGTGAGGGCGGGATGTCCCTTCTCCTCTAAGAAGGGGAGGAGGCCATCGATATCGGTGCAAATGGTGCCGTCAGCTATCTTATCCATCAGGTCGGGCACGCCCTCCCGCTCGCAGGCCGCCTGGAGCTCCTCGGCCATCTCCTCCTTGAGGTTCTTGGACATCCACACTACGCGCTTGAGGCCGCCCTCCACGGGGATGAACTTCTTGCTCAGGATGTAGTATTTGCCGTGGCCCATCATCCCCGGGGTTTGCTGGCCGCCGCCCACGGTGCTCATCAAGGTGGTGAAGGTCATGCCGCAGGGGGTCATGCCATAGTCGTCGCGGGAGACGATCATGAAGCCATTGGCCTCGGGGAGGAGCACCATAACGCACTCGCAGCAGCCGCAGGTGGTCATAGGGGCATCCATTATGGAGTAAACGGTGAACCGGTTCACCTTCATCTGGGAATGGTCGTAGACGAACTTGTTGACCCCCTCCCATTCGCCCTTCACCGGGTCGAGCACCTCGCCCTTGGGCACAGGCTGGTTGGGGCCGGTGGGGTTGATCTCGAAGGCGGCCCGGCAGTCCAGCCAGTTATAGGCCCCGCATAGCCCCACCCGCTCCGGGTTGATGATGCAGACATGGGTGGGGGCGAAGGACTGGCACAGGGTGCAGCTATAGTAGGTGTCCACCGACTCATCGGTGAGGTCGGCGATGCGCTTATTGCGTTCCCGGTAGACCTCTCGGGCCTGCTCCATGAGCTCGGCCACCTTATCCTGTTCGGTATAAAGGGTTATCTGGATCTTATCCACGATGGCGCCGAACAGGTTGTGGAAGTTGGCATGGAGGATGTCCCCCAGGTGCTTTATCTTGAACCCCTTATCGGCGGCCGCTTTGCTGATGCGGATCCAGGTGATGTCCCGCTGACCCTGATGCTGCACCCCCTCAGCCCCGTTGACGAAGTGGTGGATCTGCCGCTCCAGCACCGGCTCGAAGTCCTTTTGCATCTTGCGGCCGGCCACATCCACCATGATGCCCAGGGGCACCTTTGCCCCCACCTCGAAGGCATCCAGCTCGGGGCCGACCACCGTGATCTTGCCGTCTTCCACCTCGTCCATATCCCGCATGGTCAGCCACTCGAAGCACAGCCCGCCCTTGCCGCCGAACTCGAGGCGCAGGTTCTCGCGGCGCACCACCTCGCCCTCGAAGGCCGGGCCATAGGCCACGGGGATGGGAACCTTGGCGATCTTGACCTTGATGCCCCGGATCTCGATGCAGCGCTGCACCAGCCTCTCTGCCCGCTCCAGGTCGTCCCTGCCCGGTATGTCGTCGAAGGGCATGCTCACCACGTGCTCATACTGGGTGATGCCCACGGGCAGGATGTTGGGGATGACCGTATCGGCCACCACCGGGAAGCCATAGTTAATAGCCCCAGCCGCGGTGGCATATTTGAGGTCATCCACCTGCCCCAGGGCCAGGGCGAAGGCAAAGCAGCGGAACTTGTTATATAGGAGATTGGCCCGGGCATCGCCCGGCTTGAAGCCGCCGAAGCTGATGCCGGCGCGGGTGGCGTAGCCCAGGGCGTAAATGGCCGAGATGGTATCGGAGCCGAAGGGCACGGTAAAGGTGTCATAGCCCAGCTCCACCCCCTCCTCCAGGAGCTGGTCCACAATGGAGCGGCCATTGACATTGCCGGAGAGGAAGACGAGCTGTCCCTTGGACTGGAGCTCGCGCACGATCTTCACCGCCACCTCATTGCTCTTGGCCGCCCCGATGATGGCGGCAAATCCGGGCATACGCCCGTCCACCATCTGGATACCCCAGGCGCGCATCTGGACATCGTCGATGGGGCCGTTGAAGGTATAGCCGTTGCGCACCTCGGGCTGCTCGCCCTTGGCGAAGCGGATGCCCTCGATGATCTCCTCGGCGAACAGGGTAGCCATGCCGGCATCCAGGGTCTCCCCCAGATAGGGAAGCCATAGGCTCTGTCGGGGCACCGGGGGCAGCAGGGACTTGGCGTGGTCCAGGGGCCACTGGAGGTCGGCCAGCCTCTCCACCTTATGGCCGGTGATGCCGTAAATAACGGGCAGATAGTAGGCGGTATTGGGGAAGGCCACCGGGGTATCGGGCCCCATGGTCTCCAGGGACTCCTTGAGTAGCCTTTCGGCCTCGGCCACGATATCTCGGGCGCCCCTGATGGCCGAAGTCGCTATATATCTGGACATTGTGCCTATCCTCCTCGGTTGATGGCCGCTTAGTATCTGCGGAAGTCCCCAGACATGGGGGCATCTATGGGGTTGGTGGCGGACATCCGCTCCGCCTGCACAAAGCCGGGGCTGCTCTCCCTGACCGGTAGCGTGGGCGGGGGTGCCTCGGCTGACCTAAGGATCTGGCGGGCCTGGGCCAATTGCTGGTCGCTGGTATGGACGCTGACCAGGACCTGGCCCACCGAAATGCCGAACTCGTAGTAGTTATATCGCTCCTCAGAGATGTCCAGGGCCTGGGCCATGGCCGCCGTTAGCTCGCCATCCTGACCCGCCCGGGCCATGACCTCGGCCAGGGGCCCAGCTGCCGTCACCTTATCCATTTCGGGGTGCTGGAGCTCCACCACTGCCTGCTGGCCCACCAGCCTGGCCACCAGTTCCTTATCTCGGGCCACCACCCCGATCTCCTCCCCCCTAAAGCCCTTGGCCACCAGTTCCTCGATTGCGGCCTGGGCATTCCGGGGGTCTCTGAACACTCGGCAAGCCACCTTGGCCATTGCCCGCTCCTTTCCTTTGTTTGGGCCTGGGGTTTATTTGACTATGCTTTTAGCCGCAAATCCGCAGCGAATTTTATCACAAACCCTCAGCATCGTCAACCTTCCCAGGGGCCTGGCTGCCCAAGCGGCGAAGCTCCTGCCAAAGGCGCGGCAGTAGCTCCCCAAAATGGGGGGGGATGGCCACCTGGGTCAGGTTGCTGCCCAGAGGGGCGATGGATATCCGGCCGTGGGTCACCGCCCAAATATCGGTGCCGGCGTCGATATTCCACTGGGGCTCTCCCCGCACAATCCAGTAATACTTGCGCTTGCCATCGTGTCCCTCCCTGACCACGTCGGCGTAGCTTCGCTGGGCTAACCGGGTGAGCTCGATGCCTTGGATTTCCTGGGCTGGCAGGTTGGGCAGGTTTACATTGAGCAGGATGTCTCGGGGAATGGCCTCCTCAGCCACCTGATGGGCCAAAAGCACTCCCAGCTCCGCCGCTGCCTCAAAGCGTGCCTCTTTGATGGCCGCCACCGACAAGGCGATGGAGGGTATGCCGTGGAAGAAGCCCTGAAGGGCTGCCCCCACCGTGCCGGAGATGAGCACATCATTGCCCAAATTTGCCCCCTCGTTGATGCCGCAGATTACCAGGTCCACCCCATCCTTGAGCACGGTGCCCAGGGCCAGGATGATGCTATCGGAGGGGGTGCCCTCCACGCTGTAGGTTTCGATGCCGGCTACCAGGGGACGCATCCTGTGCAGTCGGAGGGGATGATGAAGGCTGACAGCGGTGCCCGCGCCACTCTGCTCCCGGTCAGGGGCCACCACCACCACCTCAGCCCCTTGCTTCAGCCTCTCCGCCAGCAGCCACATCCCCCGGGCGTAGATGCCGTCGTCATTGCTGACCAAGATTTTCAAAATCCCTCTCTCCAGGGGGTTTAGTTTAACACATAGGCCCGTGCGGGGCAAATGGGTGGGCGGTTCTGGGGGCTCCTTGACAATGGCGATGGCATAGCGCATACTAGGCCAGAAGCCACTGTGGCGGAGGGAATCTGGAAATGCGACCGCTGCGAAGCCTGCTCTTCGTCCCCGGCAACCGACCCGATATGATCCAGAAAGCCCTTCAGCAGCCCGCCGATGCCCTCATCTTCGACCTGGAGGACTCGGTGCCCGCTGTCGAGAAGGAGACTGCCCGCAGCCAGATAGCGGAGCTCCTAAAAGACATCATGCCCCCTAAGGGGCAGCAGGTGTATGTGCGCATCAACTCGCTGGTCTCCGGCCTGGCCGAGGCCGACTTGAAGGCGGTGGTGGGCCCTCGACTGGACGGCATCACCTTGCCCAAGCCCAGCTCGGCCCAGGACATACACCGGGCGGAGGGGATGATAGAGGCCCTGGAGAGGGAGCGGGGGGTGGAGGTGGGCAAGATAAAGATCGCCGCCTGGATCGAGACCGCCAAGAGCATAGTAAATGTGTTCGAAATCGCCTCCGCCTCCCCTCGCATCTCCGCCATAGCCTTCGGCGCCGACGACTATACCTTAGATATGGGCATAGTGCGCTCCGAGCAGGGCATCGAGCTGATTTACCCTCGCACCATTACCGCCATTGCCGGCATGGCCGCCGGGGTCATCCCGCTGGATACCCCATATGTGAACTTCCGGGACGAGGCCGGCCTCATCGAGGATACCAAGTGGTCGCGGCAGATGGGTTTTAAGGGCCGCTGCCTCATCCACCCCAGCCAGGTGGAGCCAGTGAATCGCCTCTTCACCCCCTCCCCCGAGGAGGTGGAGCACGCCCGCAGGGTGCTGGCCGCTTTCCAGGAGGCGGAGGCCCGGGGCTCGGCAGCCACCTCGGTGGATGGGAAGCTGGTGGATGTCCCGGTGGCGGAGCGGGCCAAAAGGCTGCTGGAACTGGCCGAGGCCATCGCCCAAAAGGAGACACTGGCTGCCAGTGGCGAGCAGCCCCGCCCTTGAAAAGCGGCCCCAATTTATGCTAGTATTATGTGTGCTTTCATTCACAACTGGAGCCCGGGCGCTATGGAAGGATCAAATAGGCTCGATAAGCTAACCAAACTCAGGGAGGAGAGCAAGCAGGGGGGCGGTGCCAAGCGCATCGAGGCCCAGCATGCCCGAGGCAAGCTCACCGCCCGGGAGCGCATCCAACTGCTCCTGGATCCGGGCACCTTCGTGGAGAACGACCCCTTCGTTGTCCACCGGTGCACCGAGTTCGGCCTGGCGGGGCAACGCTACTTGGGCGATGCCGTGGTCACCGGTTGGGGCAAGGTCAACGGTCGGACTACCTTCGTCTTCGCCCAGGACTTCACCGTCTTCGGGGGCTCCCTATCTGAGGCGGTGGCCCTGAAGATCTGCAAGATCATGGACCTGGCCATGAAGGCGGGGGCACCCTTGGTGGGCCTCAATGATTCGGGCGGCGCCCGTATCCAGGAGGGGGTGGACAGCCTGTGGGGCTACGGCAACATCTTCTTGCGCAATACCCTGGCCTCGGGGGTCATCCCCCAGATATCGGCGATCATGGGGCCCTGCGCCGGGGGTGCTGTCTACTCCCCGGGCATCACCGACTTCGTGTTTATGGTCAAGGGCACCGGCCAGATGTATATCACCGGCCCCGATGTCATTAAGGCCGTCACCGGCGAGGAGGTGAGCCACGAGGAGCTGGGAGGGGCCCTGGCCCACGCCACCAAAAGCGGGGTCTGCCACTTCGTGGCCGACAGCGACGAGCAATGCCTTTACGACATACGCCGCTTGCTCAGCTTCCTCCCCCAGAATAACCATGAAGACCCGCCTGTGGTGGACAGCGGCGACGACCCCAATCGCCAGGACCCGGAGCTCCTCTACATCGTCCCCGATGACCCCAGCCAGGCCTACAACATGCACGATATCATCACCAGGGTATTGGACAGGGGCGACTTCATGGAGGTGCACCGGCTCTTTGCCCCCAATCTCATCGTGGGCTTCGGCAGAATGGCCGGGCGCACGGTGGGGGTAGTGGCCCAGCAGCCCGCCCATGCTGCCGGCGTCATCGACATCAACGCCTCGGATAAGGGGGCCCGCTTCGTCCGCTTCTGTGACTGCTTCAACATCCCCCTGGTCACCTTTGTCGATGTGCCCGGATATATGCCGGGCACCGAGCAGGAGTATGGGGGCATTATCCGGCACGGTGCCAAGTTCCTCTATGCCTATGCCGAAGCCACGGTGCCCAAGGTGAGTGTCATCACCCGCAAGGCCTATGGAGGGGCTTACATCGTGATGAGCAGCAAGCACCTCCGCGGCGATATCAACCTGGCCTGGCCCTCCGCCGAGCTGGCGGTGATGGGGCCTGAGGGGGCAGTGAACATCATCTTCCGGGAGGCCATCAAGCAGGCGGAAAACCCCGAGGAGGCGCGGCAGAAACTCGTCAGCGATTACAAGGATAAGTTTGCTAATCCCTATTATGCCGCCGGGCGGGGCTACCTGGACGATGTCATCGACCCCAGGGAGACCCGGCCCCGGCTCATCAATGCCCTGGAGATGCTCCAGGACAAACAGGACACCTGCCCCCCCAAGAAGCACGGCAACATACCTCTATAGAAAAGGCGTGACTGTTATATGAGGGATAGGGCCAAGCTCAGCGCTGCCATCGTGAGCGCGGTCTCTGCCTATATGGAGATGGAGGCGAGAGCCCTCAGGCCGGCGGTCCCCCCTCCGGTCCTGGCCTTCAGCCCGTGGCGGATCGGTGGCCGCCACCGGCAATTGAGGCCCCTCTTCTGGCCAGCCCGCAAGAGGGGACAAAGCCTGCGCCTCTGACTTGGTCCCGGCCTGCGGAAAGGAACGAGATATGACGAGGACGGAAGCAGCCAAAGCCATAAACCCCCTGAAAATTACCGATACCACCCTGCGTGACGGGCACCAGTCCACCCTGGCCACCCGCCTGCGCACCATAGACATGGAGCCCATCGCCGAGGAGATGGACAAGGCGGGGTTCTGGTCCATGGAGGTCTGGGGGGGTGCCACCTTCGATGTGGCCACCCGCTTCCTCAACGAGGACCCCTGGGACAGGGTGCGCACCCTGAAGAGGCTAATGCCCAAGACCCCCCTCCAGATGCTCCTCCGCGGCCAGAACTTGGTGGGCTACCGTAACTACCCCGACGATGTGGTCAGGGCCTTTGTCCACCACGCCGCCGAGGTGGGCATCGACGTCTTCCGCGTCTTCGATGCCGTCAACGACGAGCGCAACTTCGAGGCACCCTTCAAGGCCATCAAGGAGGTGGGCAAGCACATCCAGGGTTGCCTGTGCTATTCCCTGACCCAGCCCAAGCTGGGCGGGCCGGTTTATAACATAGACTACTTCGTCCAGAAGGCCCTCATCATCCAGGATATGGGGGCGGATTCCTTCTGCATCAAGGACATGGCCGGGCTCATCGCCCCCGACGATGCCTACGAGCTGGTGAAAGCCCTGAAGGCGGCCCTGAGGATACCGGTGCACCTCCACACCCATTACACCAGCGGCATGGCCTCCATGGCCTATTTAAGGGCAGCCGAGGCTGGTGTGGATATGGTTTGTACCGCCCTGGCCCCCTTCGCCCTGCGCTCCTCTCAACCGGCGGTGGAACCCATAGTGGTGGCCTTACAGGGCGGTCCCCGGGATACCGGGCTGGACCTGGCCCACCTCTTCAAGCTGGGCCAGTATTTCGAGTCCATCGCCCCCAAATATCGCGACTTCTTGGATACCACCAAGATGGCCGTCATCGACACCGGGGTGCTGATGCACCAGATACCCGGCGGCATGACCACCAACCTGGTGGCCCAGCTTCGGGAGGCCGATGCCCTGGACCGCCTTCAGGACGTCTATGAGGAACTGCCCAGGACTCGCCGGGAGCTGGGCTACCCACCCCTGGTCACCCCCACCAGCCAGATCGTGGGCATCCAGGCGGTGCAGAATGTCCTCTTCGGCCGTTACAAGATGGTCTCCGACCAGGTCAAGGACTATGTCTACGGGCTGTATGGCCGCCCCCCCGCCCCCATCGACCCTGAGGTCCAGAAGATCGTGCTCAAGGGCTACAAGCGGGGCGAGAAGCCCATCACCTGCCGGGCTGCTGACATGCTGGAGCCGGAGCTGGATAAGGCCAAGGAGGCCACCAAGGGTATCGCCAGGGATATCGGGGATGTCCTCACCTATGCCCTTTATCCCACCACCGGGATGCGCTTCCTGCGCTGGAAATACGGTTTGGAGGAGCCTCCCCCCGAGGTCAGGCCCAAGACCATGGAGGACGTGAAGCGAGAGGATGAGCTGGTGGCCAAGGCCAAGGCGGGCAAGCTGGTGGAGAAGGTGGAGAAGGAGGTGCCCGCCAAGGGGGCGGCGTTGCGCGCCTTCAACGTCTTCGTCGACGATGAGTATTTCAAGGTAGAGGTGGAGCCGGTGGGGGGCACCCCGGCCCCACCAGCGGTCTCGGCGACACCGGCAAGGCTGTCGGCGGCCCCTTCCCCACCACCACCAGCCCCGGCCCCGCCCAAGGCTGAGGTCAGGGAAGAGGCGGCGCCGGCACCATCCCCGGCCCCCCCTGTCAAAGGCGGCATCCCGATCCTGGCGCCCATGCCCGGCATTGTCATTCGCTATGAGGTGCAGGAGGGGACCCCGGTAAAGGCCGGCGATACCATAGTCATCTTCGAGGCCATGAAGATGCAATCGACACTGCCTGCCCCCGCCGATGGCGTGGTAAAGCAGATCAGCCTGGCCCCCGGGGCCAAAGCCTCCAAGGGCGATGTCCTGGCCATTATCGGCTAGTTAAGGCAAAGGCACAGCTTTGGGCAAGACACTGGCCGAGAAGATCCTGAGCTGGAACTCGGGGGAAGACGCCCAGGCCGGAGATATAGTTATCGCCAGGGTAGACCTGGCCTTCATCCAGGATACCACCGGTCCTTTGACGGTAAGGCAGTTTCGGGCCAGCGGCTTTCAGCGGGTAGCCAATCCGGGGCGGACTGTGGTCTTTCTGGACCATGCTGCCCCCAGCCCCAACCGGGAACTGGCCAACGACCACCGCCTCCTGCGCCAGTTCGCCCACCAGGTGGGCGCTCAGCTCTTCGAGGTGGGCGAGGGCATCTGTCATCAATTGGTGGCGGAGAGGTTTGCCAGCCCCGGCGAGGTGGTGGTGGGTGCCGACTCCCACAGCGTCACCGCCGGGGGCCTGGGGGCCTTCGCCACCGGCATGGGCTCCACAGATGTGGCTGTGGCTATGGCTCTGGGCAAGACCTGGTTCCGGGTGCCCGAAAGCTTTAGGGTGTGCCTCCGTGGGGATTTCCCCAGGGGGGTCTATGCCAAGGACCTCATCCTCCATCTCATCGGCAGCATCGGCGCCGATGGCGCCACTTACCGGGCCCTGGAATTCACCGGAGAGACCCTCTCCAAGATGAGCATCTCCGACCGCCTCACCGTGGCCAATATGGTGGTGGAGGCGGGGGCAAAGGTGGGCCTCTTCCCCAGTGATGAGGTCACCAAGGGATACCTGGAGGAACATGGTCGGGGGCAGGGCTATCGGCCCCTGGCCGCCGACCCCGATGCCAGCTACGAGCGCACTATTGAGGTGGATGTCGCCGGGCTGGAGCCCATGATAGCCAAACCCCATGCCGTGGATAACACTGCCCCTGTCCAGGAGCTCAGGGGGACTAAGGTGCACCAGGTATTCATCGGCACCTGCACCGGTGGCCGCCTGGAGGACTTGGCGGTGGCCGCCTCCATTCTCAGGGGCAGACGGCGCCACCCCGATACCCGACTCATCGTGGGCCCCGCCTCGACCTCGATTCTAATCCAGGCCATGAATGCCGGCTACCTGGAGACCCTCGTGGAGGCAGGGGCCGGGGTGGTGCCCCCTGGCTGTGCCGCCTGCCTCGGCGTCCATCAGGGGGTTTTGGGCGATGGCGAGACCTGTGTCTCCACCGGCAATCGCAACTTCAGGGGGCGGATGGGCAACCCTGAGGCCTTTATCTATCTGGCCAGCCCCGCCACCGCCGCGGCCACGGCCTTGGCCGGTGAGGTGGCTGACCCCAGGGGGTTCCTATAGATGCTCAAAGGCAAGGCCTTCAAGTTCGGAGACGATATCTCCACCGATGACATCGTGCCCGGGCGGTTGGCCCCCCTCCGCAGCAACCTCCCCGAGCTGGCTAAACACGTCCTGGAGGACCTCAGGCCGGACTTCGTCTCTCGGCTCAGCCCTGGGGATTTCCTGGTGGCCGGCAAGAACTTCGGCCTGGGCTCCAGCCGGGAGCATGCCCCGTTGAGCCTCAAGATGGCCGGGGTGGGCGCTGTCCTGGCCAAGTCGGCGGCCCGCATCTTTTTCCGCAATGCCATCAATGTGGGATTGCCCTTACTTATTTGCGATACCGATGCCATTGACGAGGGCGATGAGCTCGAGGTAGACTTAGCCAGTGGAAAGGTGCACAACATGACCAAGGGCACCCAGCTCGCCTCGGGCAGGATGGCGGAGGTGATGCTGCGCATCCTGGAGGAGGGGGGTCTGGTAGAATATATCAAGAAATACGGAGATTTTGAACTGCCATGAAGAAAGTGGCGCTTCCCATCGTCTGGGCATTGTTGCTGGGCCTGATCATTTATCTTGTGGCCGGCTGTCAAACTGCTTTGCCCATAGTGACAAATGTATCCAAGACGGTGAAGGACTCCCTCGGCGCCCACATGGCCGTTGATAGCCAGGGCACGCTCCACATGGCCTGGTTTGATGCCACAATCACCGGGGGAGGCGGCGACATCTTCTACTCATATAAGCCCCCGGGCAAGGGCTGGTATTCCCCCGCCCTAATTGCCAGCGAGACAAAGTGGGCCAGAAACCCGTCTCTGACTGTAGATAATGAGGATGCTGTCCATCTGGTGTGGTACGGCCCCCCAGATGGTAAGCATGACATCTTCTACGCTACCAAGCCGAAAGGGGGGGACTGGTCTCCAACGGAGAACCTGACCCAAAGCGATGAGCACTCCCAAAACCCGACCATTGTGGCCGACCCGGAGGGTGGGCTGCACCTGGTCTATGAGGAGTGGACCGGCATAGGCAGGGATGTTTTCTACATGTATAAGCCCAAAGGCGGTACCTGGTCCGAGCCGGTAAATATCAGCAACCAGAAATTCAACTCCAGCCAGCCGGACCTGGCCATAGATAGTGATGGAACTATCCACGTGGTGTGGTGGCATGAAGACCTGAGGGCCAAAACCGGGCCCGAGGAGGCACCGTCGGAGGTCTTCTACGTCTATAAGCCCCGGTTCGGCGACTGGTCAGAACCAGCGAACATCTCCAATAATATCGGCAGATCCGAGCAGGCCAAGCTGGCGGTGGACAGCGAGAACAAGGTGCATGTGGTGTGGCACGATGATACCGCGGCCCCCTGGGATATTTTATATGCCACCAAGGCCCCCGGCGAGGAATGGTATGTGGTCAGCCTTACCGCCGAGATAGACGGGGTCTGCGCTGTGCCCGCCATCGCCATAGACCACAAAGATGGCGTGCATCTGAGCTTTAACTTCAAATCAGGCTATGAGGGGCCGTTTGAGGTCTTCTATACCACCAAGGCCAAAGGTGGCACCTGGTCCAAGGTTCAAAACCTCAGCCGCAACCACCCCAACTCCAATGACTCCACCATAGTCATCGACCCAGCGGGCAAGATCCACGTCGCTTGGTCCGACGAGTCCCCGGGGCACTGGGATATCTACGCCACCACGCTGGGCGGCTAGCTATGGGGGCTTTGAACCTATTTACCAGGATCGCTTTCCCCGGAGGTCTGATCGGCCTGGTGCTGGTTATGGGCAGTTGCAAATCAGCGGTGGAGGGGGTGGTCAATGTCTCTCAGAGTGCCAGGGAATCCCTGGGGGCTCGCCTTGTGGCTGACAGCCAGGGCGGCCTGCACTTGGTCTGGTATGATCTCACCCCGGGACACTATAATATCTTCTATGCCGCCAAACCCTGGGGTGGGGAGTGGTCTCAGCCAGTCCGGCTCTCTCGCACCGAGAGTTACAGCCGCGAGCCTTGCCTGGCCATTGATAGCCAGGACACCCTCCACCTGGTGTGGCATGGGCCCCCGGCGCCCAGGGAGAAAGAGGATATCTTCTATGCCACCAAACCCAGCGGCGGGGACTGGTCTGAGCCGGTGAACCTGACCCAGACCGATCGGCACTCTCAGAGGGCTTGTATCATCGCCGACCGGGAGGACAACCTGCACCTGGTCTACAGCGAATGGACTGGCATAAGCATGGATATTCATTATACCTTCAAGCCCAAAGGAGGGGATTGGTCTGAGCCCATCAATCTCACCTTCGATGACGATGAGTCCCAGGATGCTGCCCTGGTGGCAGATGGGGCTGGCAATCTGCACCTGGCCTGGAGCTCCAAGGGCGAGACACCTTGGGAGATCCTGTACATGAGCCGCCCCCCCCCCCACGGCCAGTGGTCAAAGCCGATCAATATCTCCAACAATGAAGGCAAATCGCGAAGCCCCAGACTGGCGGTGGATAGCCGGAACAATGTCCACCTTTTATGGCACGATGATAGCCTATGGCAAGGTGTCTGGGACATCATGTATACCTTCAAGCCGCCAGGCGGGGATTGGGCCCCTGTGGTCAACCTCCATCAGGATATTATTGGCAGCGCCGGCTATCCCTGGCTGGTCATAGACGACGAGGACACCCTTCACCTGGCCTGGAACTATTTGCCGCCGGGCCCCGATCAAACTTACGACATCCTGTATGCCACCAAGCCCCAAGGGGGCGACTGGTCCCGGGCCATCAACATAAGCCATAACAAGCCCGAGTCCGGCGATCCTGTCATCGCCCTGGGTCGGGGGGACAAGGTGTATATAGCCTGGTCCGACCAGTCCCCGGGAGACTGGGATATTCTCGTCGCCTCCCTGAGGGGTTAACCATACCTATGTGAGCGGATAGTCATGGGCGAGAAGATTCACGATATAACCTTCATCCCCGGCGACGGCATCGGGCCGGAGGTGACCGAGGCGGCGCGGCGGGTCCTGGAGGCCACTGGGGTCAGGTTCAAGTGGGCATTGGCCCACGCCGGAGATAGGGCCCAGGACAGGCACGGCACGCCGTTGCCCGATTATGTCCTGGAGTCCATCCGCGCCAACCGGGTGGCCCTCAAGGGCCCCATCACCACCCCTATAGGCTCTGGGTTTCGGAGCGTCAACGTGGCCTTGCGCAAGCTCCTGGACCTCTATGCCTGCCTTCGACCCTGCAAGAGATATCCGGGTGCCCCCTCCCGCTACGAGAATGTGGACCTGGTGATTGTCAGGGAGAACACCGAGGACCTGTACCGGGGCATCGAGTTCCAGGACGGGACCCCGGATACCGCTAAGCTCCTCAGCCTTATCGCTGAGACCAGGGGCGAGACCCTGGGTCCCAATACCGGTTTCAGCCTCAAGGTCATCTCCGAGGCGGGCACCCGGCGCATTGTGAGTTTTGCCTTCGAATACGCCCGGGCCCAGGGGCGGAAAAAGGTTACCGCCGTGCACAAGGCTAACATCTTGAAGTTCTCCGATGGCCTCTTCTTGAGCGTAGCCCGAGAGGTGGCCAGGGGCTATACCGACATCGAATTCGAGGATGTGATCGTCGATACCCTGTGCATGCGACTGGTGCGTAACCCGGAGCAGTTCGATGTCCTGGTCCTGCCCAACCTATATGGCGACTTCGTCTCCGAGCTTTGCGCTGGCCTCATCGGGGGGCTGGGGGTGGCGCCTGGCGCCAATATCGGGGATGAGTGTGCCGTCTTCGAGCCCACCCACGGCAGTGCCCCCAAATACGCCGGCCTCAATAAGGTGAACCCCATAGCCATGATCCTCTCCGGAATGCTGATGCTCCGCTACCTGGGGGAGGTTGAGGCCGCCGACCTGGTGGAAAGGGCCGTAGCTGAGGTTATGGCCGAGGGCAAGTGGGTGACCTATGACCTGAAACCCCACCGCGACGATGCCACGGCCGTGGGCACCTCTCAGGTGGCTGACGCCGTGATCGAAAAGATGAACCGGTTGAGGAGGAAGGCCAATGCGTAGCAAGGTCAGTGTCATCGGGGCCGGCAATGTCGGGGCCACCTGCGCCCAGCTCATCGCCTTGAAGGGCTATGCCGATGTAGTGCTGGTGGACATCGTCGAGGGATTGCCCCAGGGCAAGGCGCTGGACCTTCTGGAGGCGGGGCCCATCCTGGGCTACGACTCCTATGTGGTGGGCAGCACCGACTATGAGGAGACCGCCAATTCCGAGATCGTGGTCATCGCCTCCGGCGTCGCCCGCAAGCCAGGGATGAGCCGCGACGACCTGCTGCTCACCAATATGCAGATCGTGGAGGGCGTCACCCGGAAGGTGGTGGAGTACTCCCCCCAATGCATCATCATCATGGTGACCAACCCCCTCGATGCCATGGCCCAGCTCGCCCTCCACGTGAGCAAGTTCCCCCGCCACCGGGTGGTGGGCATGGCCGGGGTGCTGGACACCGCCCGCTTCCGCACCTTCTTGGCCCAGGAGCTCAAGGTCTCGGTGAGCGATGTCTCCGCTTATGTCCTGGGCGGTCACGGGGATACCATGGTGCCCTTGACCCGCCTCACCACCGTGGGCGGCATCCCCATTTCGGAGCTCCTGCCCCCGGAGACCATCGAGCGCATCGTTGACCGCACCCGCAAGGGCGGCGGCGAGATCGTGGCCCTGCTCAAGACGGGAAGCGCCTACTATGCCCCGGGGGCGGCGGTAACCCAGATGGTGGACGCCATCATACTGGACCGCAAGGAGATCCTGCCCTGTGCCGCCTATCTGGAGGGGGAGTATGGCATCAATGGCCTGTTTGTGGGCGTGCCCGTAAAGCTGGGCAAGAGGGGCATCGAGGAGATCATCCAGCTCCAGCTTACCCCGGAGGAGAAGGCTGCCCTGGAGAAGTCGGCGGCGGCGGTGCAGGAACTCGTTGACGTTATGAAGCTGTCATGAGAGATATAGAGGCCAAGGCCATCACCGAGACCGTGGCCCGGCTGGCCCAGGAGGCCAATTACCGCTTGGGCCAGGATGTAATCGAGGCCCTGAAGAGGGCCCTGGGCCAGGAGGAGTCCCCCCTGGGCCGCCAGGTGCTAGAGGAGCTCCTGGAGAACGCCGATATTGCTGCCAGGGAGGCCGTGCCCCTGTGCCAGGACTGTGGCCTGGTCGTGGTCTTCATGGAATTGGGCCAGGAGGTTCATGTGGTGGGCGGCGACCTTTACCAGGCCGTAGAGGAGGGCGTTCGTCAGGGCTATGTGAAGGGCTACCTGCGCAAGTCGGTGGTGCGCCAGCCCGTGTCAGCCCGGGTGAATACTCAGGATAATACCCCTCCGATCATTTACACCGAGGTCGTCCCTGGAGATAGGCTCAAGCTTGCGGTATTTGCCAAGGGTGGTGGCGGCGAGAACATGAGCCGTTTCGCTGCCCTTGTGCCGGCCCAGGGCCGTCAGGGGGTGGTGGACTTCGTGGTGGAGACGGTGGAGTTGGCGGGGAGCAACCCCTGCCCGCCGGTCATCGTCGGGGTGGGCATTGGGGGCACCGTTGACAAGGCCATGTACTTGGCCAAGAAGGCTCTATTGCGGGAGGTGGGCTGCCCCAGCCCAGATGCCGAGGCCGCGGGGCTGGAGAGGGAACTGCTGGAGCGCATCAATGCCCTGGGCATTGGCCCTCAGGGCTTCGGGGGCCGGACCACTGCCCTGGCGGTGCATGTGGAGACCTTCCCCTGTCACATCGCCAGCCTGCCGGTGGCGGTGAACATCCAATGCCACAGCGCCCGCCACAAGGAGGCGGTGCTTTAAGTAAGGGAAGCAATCTATGGCTTGGAAAAGGGCTATCAAGCAACTGGTACTTATAAGTTTGGTGCCACTACTGCTGTTGTTGCCCGGGGCAACCGCGATGGCTCGCCCCGAGGTAGTCACCTTCCCCGACCCCAACCTTGAGGCGGCCATAAGGGAGGCCTTGGATAAGCCCACAGGCGACATAACAGCCGCAGACCTGGCCGGGCTTACTGAGTTGAATGCCAGCGGAAGGGACATCGTTGACCTTACGGGCATCGGGTATTGTGTGAACCTGACCGAGCTCATCCTTGGCTCAAACCAGATAAGCGACGTCTCTCCCCTCAGCCCCCTCACTAACCTGACCGGGCTCATCCTTGGCTTGAACCAGATAAGCGACATCTCCCCCCTGGGCTCCCTCACCAACCTGACCTGGCTCTACCTTTGGCACAACCAGATAAGCGATATCTCTCCCCTCAGCTCCCTCACCAACCTGACCGGGCTTTGGCTTTCGCGCAACCAGATAAGCGACATCTCTCCCCTCAGCCCCCTCACCAATCTGACTGGGCTCAACCTCGGGTGGAACCAGATAAGCGATATCTCCCCCCTCAGCCCCCTCACCAGCCTGACCTGGCTCGACCATAGGCGCAACCAGATAAGCGACATCTCTCCGCTGGTCTCTCTCACCAACGTGACCTATCTTTCCCTTTCCGGCAACCAGATAAGCGACGTCGGTGCCTTGTCGGCGCTAACCGAACTGACCGTTCTCTATCTTGATGACAACCGGACAGCGGATATAAGCCCCCTTTCCGGCCTGACCAGGCTTGGCGAGAAGGAGTGGTGGCTTGAGGAGAGGGAAGGAAAGCGAATCTGCCTCGGTTTGCGGAACAATCAGGTAACTGACCTTACTCCTCTAGTGGATAATCAGGGGCTCGGCGAGGGCGATGGTGTAGATCTTCGGGGAAATCCCTTAAGTGTGCAATCCCATAATACCCTCATTCCCCAGCTTGAGGCAAGGGGCATTGTGGTGCTTTACACGCTGCTAGGGGATGTTAACGCAGACGGCAGGGTAGACCTATCCGACCTGGTCGCCGTAGCCTCGACCTTCAACACCAGGCAGGGTGACCAGGGCTGGAACCCAGACGCCGACCTCAACGCCAATGGCATAATAGACATCTTTGACCTGATCCGAGTAGGGATTAGCTATGGCAAAACAGTCTCTACCCCTTGAGAGTAGGGCCTTCTTCCAAAGGCAGGTGATGTGATGGAAGTTCGGAGCCACGATATCATCGTCCTGGGTTCGGGGCTGGCTGGGCTGCGGGCCGCCGTGGAGGTGGCCCGCCACAGCGATTTCGATGTGGCCATCGTCTCCAAGGTGCAGCTCATGCGCTCCCACTCCGTGTGCGCCGAGGGGGGCACTGGCGCCGTGATGCACCCTGAGGAGGGGGATAGCTTTGAGCTCCACGCCTGGGACACGGTGAAGGGCAGCGACTTCCTGGCCGACCAGGATGTGGTGTGGCGCTTTGTTCAGGCTATGCCCCGGGAGATACTGCTCTTGGAGCACTGGGGCATCCCCTGGTCCCGACGCCCCGATGGCCGTATCCACCAGCGCCCCTTCGGCGGCCATAGCTTCCCCCGGGGCTGCTACGCCGCCGACAAGACCGGCTTCTTCGAGATGCACGCCCTCTACGATACCCTCCAGAAGTATGCCACCGTGGCCCGCTACGACGAATGCTTTGTCACCTCCATAATCATTGAGGGTGGCGAGTTCCGGGGCCTCACCGTGTGGAACCTGACCAATGGCGAGTTCTTCCTACTCCGGGGCAAGGCCCTGATCATCGCCACCGGTGGTGCCTGCCGCATGTACGGTTTCACCACCTATTCCCTAACCGCCACAGGGGACGGCCTGGCCATGGCCTACCGGGCGGGGCTGCCCCTGAAGGATATGGAGTTCGTCCAGTTCCACCCCACCGGCCTGGTCCCCTCCGGCATCCTCATCACCGAGGGTGCCCGGGGGGAGGGGGGCTATCTGGTCAACAATAAGGGTGAGCGCTTTATGTCCCAGTATGCCCCCTCCATGATGGAGATAGCCCCCCGGGACATCGTCTCCCGCTCCATGATCACTGAGATCGAGGCTGGGCGGGGGTTTGCTGGGGTCGACGGCCTGGACTATATTCATCTCGACCTGCGCCACCTGGGCGCCGAAAGGATCTATGAGCGGCTGCCCATGATCAGGGAGCTTGCCATGAAGTTCAACTTCATCGACCCCGTGTTTGAGCCCATCCCCACCCGCCCCGCCGCCCACTATTTCATGGGCGGCATCCACACCGATATCGACGGGGCTACCCCTATCCCCGGCATCTGGGCAGCCGGGGAGGCTGCCTGCGTCTCCCTTCATGGCGCCAATCGCCTCGGCCTCAACTCTACGGCCGAGTGCCTGGTCTGGGGGGGCATCGCCGGGGGGGAGGTGGTCAAGTTCCTGGCCAAGCAGAGGAGCCTGCCCCCGCCGCCCTCGGAGGGTAGATTCAAGGAAGAGGAGGCCCGCATCTTCGGTCGCTTCCCGGAGAAGGGCGAGGCCGATATTTATGAGGTACGCCGTCAGCTCCAGCGAACCATGGATAAGCAGGTGGCCGTCTTCCGCACCGGCCCGGAGCTAGAGGCAGCCCTGGACACGATCAGGGAACTCAAGGCCAGCGTGCCCCGCCTGGGGGTGGCCGATCGGGGGCGGGTTTACAATACCAATCTCCTGGCGGCCCTGGAGGTGGAGAACCTGCTGGATCTTGCCGAGGTCATCATCAGCGGTGGCCTGGCCCGCAGCGAGTCTCGGGGGGCCCATGCCCGCCGCGACTACCCCCATCGGGACGACGCCAATTGGCTCAAGCATACCCTGGCCCACCACACGTCTGAGGGGCCGCGACTGGAGTATATCCCGGTGAGGATCACCCTGTGGCAGCCAGTGGAGAGGAAGTACTGAGGAGGTCTTATGCCTAAGGCCGGATCGCCTCGTGACAACTATCTGGGGGTGCGGGGCTGGGTGTGGGCCGGCCGCTACAAAATAGAGCGCTACCTCTACATCTTGCATCGCATCACCGGCCTGGGCCTGGTGCTCTACCTCGGCCTACATCTCTGCGTCATGACCGTCTTCCGCATGCAGGGGGAGGACTTCTACTCGGCGGTGATGAGGCTCTTCCATAATCCCGTGTTCAAGGTGGGGGAGTACCTGGTGTTCGCCGCTCTCATCTTTCATGGCCTGAACGGGCTGCGCCTCATCTTCCAGGAACTGGGCTTTCTGCTGGGCAAGCCCAAGCCCCCCATTTACCCCTACCGGGACTCGCTGCGCCGTCGTCGGCCGCTGGTGCTGGCCATGATAGGCCTGGTGGTGGTGGGCGCCGCCTTCGTCCTCTTCGACTTCGCCAGGGGAGGCCCCTAGTGCGTAACACCTATCTCTGGCTCCTGCAACTGGTCACTGGCGGCCTCATCCTCCTCTTCGGCGGCACCCACATGGTGCTGATGCACCTGGACGATATCCTGGGCTTCTTCGGCATCGACATCGGCGAGCCCACCACCTGGGCCTCTATGATGGACCGGGCGGGGAGGGGCTTCTGGCTGGCCTTCTACATCATCTTCCTGGCCCTGGTTCTGTATCATGGCCTCAACGGTCTTCGCGGCATCATCTTGGAGCTGACTCCTTCGCCCAGGATGGAGCGACTGGTAACTGGCCTCATCCTCGCCTTGGGGATTATCGCCTTCGGCTTGGGCATTTATGTCCCGGCACAGCTCTTCGCAGGTTAGGAGTGTGGGCTATGGGTGAAGCTAAGAAGATAAAGTTCAGAATCCAGCGTTACAACCCGGAGAACGGGGTCGCCCCCTATATGGACGAGTTCGTCATCCCGGTCACCAGGGGCATGACCGTGCTGGATGGCCTCTTTTACATCAAGGAGAACCTGGACAATAGCCTGGCCTTTCGCAGCTCCTGCCGTATGGCCATCTGTGGCTCCTGCGCCGTGGTTATCAACAGCTTCCCTCACTTGGCCTGCCATACCCAGATCGCCGAGTTAAGGGTCAGCACCCTGGAGCTCAAGCCCGTGCCCAATTATGCCATCATCAAGGACCTGGTGGTGGACCTCAGCCCCCTCTTCCAGAAACACAGGGCCATCAAGCCCTACCTCATCCGCTCTGAGAGGGAGGAGATGGATGCCCCCAGCGCTGAGTTTTTGCAGACGCCCCAGGAGCTGGAGGCCTATCTCCAGTTCAGCTATTGCGTAAAATGTGGGCTGTGTCTAGCCGCCTGCCCCACTGCGGCCAGCGACCGGCTCTTCCTCGGTCCCCAGGCCATAGCCCAGTGCTATCGCTACTCCAGCGACAGCCGGGATGATGGGGCCGAGGAGCGCTTTCCCGCCGTAGACGGTGACCATGGGCTGTGGCGCTGCCACCTGGCTGGCGCCTGCTCCGAGGCCTGTCCCAAGGGGGTAGACCCCGCCTTTGCCATTCAACTCCTGAAGAGGCTTCGGGTGTCCCGGGCCCTGGGCCTGGGCAGGGGTCGGCGCCCCACTCCGGTAGCCCCTCCCCCCACCGCCATGCAGCCCAAGCTCCCGGTGCCCGAATTCACCGTGAAGCCGGAGACCGCTCTGAGAAGGGAACCGGAGGGATAAGAATATGGAGGTCAAGCGCATCAAATTGCCCCTCGACCCCAGGGCGATAGAGGGGCTCAAAGCCGGGGACAGGGTCAGCATCAGCGGCAGCCTTTATGTGGCCCGGGATGCCGCCCACAAAAGGATGATGGAGGCCCTGGAGCGGGGGGAGCAGCTCCCTTTCCCCATCGAGGGGCAAACCATCTACTACATGGGCCCCTCCCCGGCCAGGCCCGGCCAGGTCATCGGCTCGGCGGGGCCCACCACCAGCGGCCGGATGGATGCCTACACCCCCAAGCTCCTGGCCATTGGCCTCAAGGGAATGATCGGCAAGGGCTCCCGCAGCCGGGCCGTCAAGGAGGCTATAAGGGAGCATAAGGCCGTCTACTTCGCCGCCACCGGGGGGGCAGGGGCCCTCATCGCCAAGACCATAAGGAAGGCCGAGGTGGTGGCCTACGAGGACCTGGGGGCGGAGGCCTTGAGAAGGCTGGAGGTGGAGGACCTCCCCGCCATCGTGATTAACGATGCCCACGGCGGTGATCTTTATGAAGAGGGCAAGGCCCGCTACCGCCGGGCTAGCTAATCGGGTGGCGCAGCGGCCTTTTCTGGCGTGTCCTCAAAAACGCTCTCCCAGCCCGGCACGGAGGTGCCCCTCTTCTCTACGGGGATTTGGTCTCCTGGTCAACAAACTCGCGGCCAAGAACCCTCAGCAGCCCGGCCACGCTCTTGGCGTCTTGGATCTGGCCCGAGGCGATAAGGTGGGGGATCTCCGATGCGGCCACCGGCACCACCGTTATGTCGCTGGTGTCCTCGGCGTAAAGTCGGCTGGGCACCAAATCCCTGGCCACGAAGAGGTGCAGATACTCGGTGCAGAACCCCGGGGCTGAGTAGAAGCCGCCCCGCCTCTCCAGGCTTCTGGCCAGAAAGCCTGTCTCTTCCTGAAGCTCCCGCCGGGCACAGTCCTCGGGTGTCTCGCCCTCCTTGAGCACGCCGGCCGGCACCTCCAGCAGGGATCGCCCCACAGCGTAGCGGTACTGGCGGATCAGGAGCACCCGTCCTTGGGCGTCGAAGGGCACTATGACCACGGCATCGCCGCGCTCCACCACCTCCCGGGTGGTCTCCCGGCCCGAGGCCTTCACCACATTATCCACCCGCACATTCACCCCTCGCCCCCGATAGGCATACTGGCTGGAGAGGGTCTGCTCCCCAGCCGGGGAGGTGTCTGGCCTTGTCCCGGCATTTAGGTCGAGGACCATAGCCGTCTCGTCGCAGTTGGGGAACTTGGGACAGCGTTGGCACTCCCCCCATACCTTTCGGGGCAGCTCCGCCATATCCACCAGGCGGAAGCCGAAGCGGGCGAAGAAATTCGGCTGGTAGGTGAGGCAGAAGATGGTGGGGATGCCTAAGTTTTTGGCTTCCTCAATACAGGCCTCTACCAGGCGGCTGCCCACCCCCTTGGACTGCTCCGTCTCCACCACCGCCAGGGCCTTGAGCTCCGCCAGGTCTTCCCAGCACACGTGTAGGGAGACACAGGCCACCAGCCGGTCATCCTCCCTGGCCACGAAGAAGTCGCGCAGGTTCTCGTAGATTTCGCTGAGGGGCCGGGGCAGCATATCCCCCTTATCGGCGAAGTAGTTGATAAGACGATGGATGTGGGGGACATCCCCGATCTTGGCCTTCTCTACGTTCAAGTTAGACCTCAATAGTTACTGGCCCAGACAGAGCCTTTGGGCCAACCTTCCATAATAAGAGCCCGGCGGGTGCAGGCGCAGGAAGCGGGTATGATGGGGGCTGCGCTTTACCCTTATCCTGTCGCCGCTGCTCACTTCGATATTGACCTGGCCATCCACGCTGAGCACCGCCGAATGCTCGGAATGGATCAGCAGCTCCACCACGGCGTCGGCCGGTAATAGCAGGGGGGCTTTGAGGTTGATGTGGACGGCCAAGGGCTGGAGCAAGATGGCCTCCACCGAGGGGTGCACGATAGGCCCCCCGGCGGCCAGGGTATAGGCGGTGCTCCCCGTAGGGGTGGCCACGATGAGGCCATCGGCCACAAAGGTGGTCAGGGGCTGGCCGTCAATGATGGTCTCGATGCTGACCACCCGAGGCGTTGCCCCCCGGCCCACCATGACATCGTTTAAGGCGGAGGGCAGCTCTTGGGGCCTGCCCCCCAGCAGCTCCACGCCCAGCCGGGCCCTGGCCTCCACCCACCCCTCACCGGCCAGCACCTGGGGGAGCCTGTCCCGCACCTCCTCAGCCCCCAGCTCGGTCATGAATCCCAGCCGGCCCAGATTCACCCCAAGGATGGGGATGGGCCAGGGGGCCACTATCCGGGCTGAGCGCAGGACAGTGCCATCGCCGCCCACGCTGAAAACCAGTTCGGTGCCTGATATTTGCTGGCGAGCCATCTCCTCCTCCCAGGAGGAGCACACCCAGACCTCGGCCCGGGCGGCCCGCATCTCTGCCTCCAGCTCCCGGGCCAGGGGCAAAGCAGCGCTGAGCTTGGGGTTATAGAGAATACCCAGTTTCTTCACAGTCCTGGCTCGCCTGGGGAAAACAAAGGGGAGTGTATCACCGCTCTAGTCCAGTGTCAAGGCGGGAGATTGTCGGCTATAGGAGGGCTTAGTGTTCCAAGGCAGCCTTGGACGACTCCCAAAGCCTATGCCGCATCTGGTCCCGGGTGGTCATAACTATCTCGGCATTGGCGGCACAAGCCTGGCACAGGGCCCTGATCATATCATCCTCTTTAGGGGGGCAGCCCTTGGCATAGGGGCCCAGGTGGGCGAGATATTCAGCACATTTGCCGAGAATGGCGGTTTTGGAGGCGGTGGCAGGCTCTTGGGGATTACCCACGACGATGGTGAGGCCCTCCATAGTCTGGCCAAAGCCAGCCTCCTTCACATAGGTGATGGCGCTCACCAGCTCGTTAAAGCACCCGGTGCAGGCAGACTCCCCTTCAAGGATAGACACCTCTGGGTACCTCTCTTTGAATACCTGAAAACCGGACTTGAAACTCTGCCTCAGTCCTGCTATCGGTTCGCCCACCACCTCTATCTGGCCCAGGTCGGCGCTGATCCCCTCCCGCTGGGCGATATATTGAAGATGCATGATTTGCCTGGGGTCAAATCCCATGAGCCAGGTGCCCACGGTGTCCACAGCCACAGCCTCCCGCCCGGCCAACACCAGGCCCAACTCCCGGCTATCCTGGGGATACTGCCACAGCCCTTCCATGCCCACTAGGCCATCGACCACTGCATAGCTTGGCCTCACCACCAAGTTCAGATCGGCTATGGCCAAATCCAGGCCCAGGCGGTGGCTTTTCCTCTTCTCTGCCCCGGGCATGACCCCTTTCATATTCTTCAGGCTCAGGGTAATGAGGGTCCTGATATGGGTCTTCATCACGGGCAGGCTGATGATGACGTCGCTCTCCAGGGCGGTTCGGGCGATCCTCACCCTATCCATAACATAGGGGTGCTCGATCTCCACCTCCTCAAAGGCATCACGGTTTAGATTGCGCAACTCAACCCCCAGCCTGCGGGCGACATCGACGGTTCCGGAATCCCGGAAGGCCTCTTCGGTGCTGAAGCCGGGGAAATCATAGCCAGCTATGCCCCCTTCGCCTATGACCACGGACCTGGCCCCCAGCTCCAGGACCATCTTGGTCACCGCCTCGGTAACCCGACAATCGGTGATGACCCCAGAGCCTGAGGGCGCTGGCTTGCCCAGATTGGGCTTGATCAGGACCCTCGAGTCTCCTCGTATTATTTGGTCCAAGCCGCCGGCCAGGGCCACTGCCCGGCGCACGGCGGCTTGGACATCGGCACCGTCTACCTTAATGACGGAAACCCTGGGTTTCATAGCTGTCTCCCCATAGAATAGTGCGGGCTTGCCCAGGAAAGGGGTTCACCGCCGAGAGAACAGACGGGAGAAGTCCCCGTCGAAACCTTTGAGGAAATCGTGCATCTCCAGAACGTCGTTGGCTCCCACCACTTCGCCCTGGCTGAACCTTTTCAGCTCCTCGTCGCTGAGTTCGCTATAGACCTCGGGGAACTGGCCCTCCCTGATGACCGCGGCCACCAACCCATGGCTGCGGCAGGCGGTACAGAACATCCCCACAAACCATAGGTCATCGCGGTGGCCCAGGATTTGTATATTCTCCATGGCATAGGGCTTGCCGCAGAGGCCACACTTTATGCGGGACATCAACTTCTTGACTAGGTTTTCATCCATAGCCTCAAGCCCCTTGTAGCTCCAGCTATCGCCGAGCTAGGACTTATCCTTGCCCAGATCCTCCAGGTCCAGGGTCTTTATGAAATCGTAAAAGGCGGACAGCCGCTTAAGCTCCTCCTCATCCACCTTCCCCTTCTCGCCAGTGCCCCTGATTTCCTTGTCCCCGACTATCGGCTTGCCCGTCTCCCGATCCAGGGTTATAGCTGCCTTGTCCAGGACGGCCTCCTCAACATAGATGGGGGCATTGGCCCTGACCGCCACGGCCAGGGCATCGCTGGGGCGGGAATCTATCTCCACCTCCTGGCCGTCAACCTGCAAATTGATTCGGGCATAAAAGGTATCGTTGTGTAGCTCGCTGACCACGATGTAATTCACCGTGGCCCCCAGGGCGCCGATGATAGAGCACAGGAGGTCATGGGTCAGCGGGCGAGGCACTGAGACATCCTGAAGCTTCACGGCGATGGCATCTGCCTCGGCAGGGCCGATCCAGATGGGCAGGTAGCGGTCAGAGGCCCTCTCCTTGAGGATCACCACCCGCTGATAATTCATGAGGCTCACCCGAATGCTGTCTATGGTCATCTCTATCATGGCGACCTCCCGCACAATATCGCGAACAATCAAAGTTTAGCTCAGGCTGGGGCAATTGTCAATGGAGCGTATTCGTCCAATGGTCATTAATATATTGTTCGACATTTTGGTGATAGGATGTGCCCGGGGTTACTTCTCCGTCTCCACCCACAGCCTCTCTCCATCGGTGATGAGCTCTATGGTCCCGTGCTCTGGGGTCAGATAGACCTGCCCCTCCCCCGGCTCTGTCTCCAGCCTCTCCATCACCTCGGGGCTGGGGTGCCCGAAGCGGCTGTCCACCCCCACCGAGATGATGGCCACCTCAGGGTCGACCACGGCCAGAAACTGGGGGGAGGTGGAGGTATTCGCCCCTTGGTGGGCCACCTTGAGCACCGTGCAGTCCGACACTGCCCGCTCCATAATCAGCCCCCGCTCCACCACTTCCCCCACATCGGCCATGAACAGAAAGCTGACCCCCTTCCAGACCAGGCGCAGCACCACGCTGCTATCATTGGGGTCGTCGCCCGGCTGGGGCGGGGCCCGGGGGTGGAGCACCTCCAGCAAGGCGCCCTTGCCCAAGTCAAAGCATTGCCCGGCCCTGGCCTCTATTCGACCTGGGCCTTTTTCTTCGACTAATCTGAGCCACTCTTCATAGATTGGAGACGGGTAGGGCAGACCTGGCTCTAGCACTTGCTTAACTTTGTAACGCTCCAGGACCGAGACCAGCCCGGTGGCATGGTCGGCGTGGGGGTGGGTGAGCACCACCAGGTCGAAGCTGCGCTGCCAGAAGGCAAGCCTTTTCCCCAGCTCCAGATTTATAGCCTGGGGGTCTGGGCCACCATCGATGAGAATTCGGTGCCGGGCAGGTGTCTGGATAAGGATGGCGTCGCCGTGTCCCACATCCAGGAAGCTCACCCTGAGTCGCTCCGGGGGCTGGTAGAGCATGGGGAGCCAGGCTAAAAAGGCCAGCGCCAGGAGTGGGGGCNCCAGCCACTTCTGGGGCAGGCGGGGTATAGCCCTGCCCCAGCCTCTCATTCGGGAGACCAAGACGGCCAGCTGACTCCCCATGGCGGCACCAAACCTGTGCCATGGTCGGCTCCACAGGAGCAGGCCCAGGGCAGCGAGGTACAGCCATACCTGCCATCCCTCAATCCTGACCGAGGCCGCTGCCCATGATAGCGAATCAAAGAAGCCCACTGTTTTCAGCATATAGGTCGAAAAGGGCCAGGCCAGCCAGCCAGCTCCCTGCGCTAGGTGAGGGGCAAACAGCCCCAATATGCCTACAAGGGTCGCTGTCACCAAGATGAAGGGCAGGGCCGGCAGGACGAGGAGGGTGGCGGGGAGGCTCACCATGGAGACCATGCCGAAGTTGTAGGAGATGACCGGCCAGGTGGCGATGACGGCAGCGCCACAATAGGCCAGGCCATCCACGATAATCGGGGGCAGGGAAGCCGCCCGGCCCCAGGACTGGAGGGTGGGGGCGATCCAGACCAGCCCAGCCATGGCCAGGAAGCTGAGCTGGAAGCCGACATCCCACAGCACCAGGGGGGAGAGCCCCACCATTATGGCCGCGGCCAGGGCCAGGGCTGGGCCGGCGCTGCGTTGTCGGCCCAGGTGCAGGGCAAACAAGAAGATGCTGGCCATTATGGCGGCCCGGGTAGCCGAGGGAGGCAGGCCGCTGAGGAAGGCATAAAGCCATATGGCTACGAAACTCGCCGCCAGATAGGTGGGGCGTCTCCTGCCGAAAAGCCAAGCGGCCACTGCCAGGCACAAGCCAGCCACGATCCCTATATGGAGTCCGGAGATGGCCAACACATGGGCTGTGCCGCTGCGGGCGAAAGCGTCCCGCACCTGGGAGGGGATATTGTCCCTTATCCCCAATAGCATGGCTTGGGCCAAGGAGCCCTGGGGCTCGGGCAGGGCCTGGCCCAGCCCCTGAGATAGCCTTTCCCTCACCGAATAGAGCCAGGCCATAGGCTTCGAGCCGTAGCCAGTGCCCAGCGCCTCTAGCCTGGGGTAGTTTATGATGGAACCTATGCCCCGCCTCTCCAGATAGCCGCGATAGTCGAAGTCCTCGAAGCGGGGAGGGGTCTCCAGAACCCCGGTCACCTTGAGCTTTTCCCCGTAGTGGCGCTTGGGGAAGGGGGAAGTCCTTACCAGGGCTTTGCCCTGGACCTGGCGCCACTGCCCCTTCACCTCTATTTGCTGGGCTTCCAGCCGAAGCTGGGTATAGCCGGGCCGGGCCTCGGGGGGAGCCGCCACCACCCCGAGGAGTTCCACCTCGCCTTGTCCGTTGTAAAACCGAAGGGAAGTCTCATCTATTCGGGGCAATGCCTGCTGGAAACGGAGCATCCCGCCCCAGAGCAATATGAGACACAGCCCGCCCAGGAGCAGGGCTTTGTGGCGGCGCGATAGGAGCCAGAGCAAACCAAGCCCCACCCCCGCCCCCAGGACCGCCAGGGGAGGGCCGAGCTTGTCCCCCAGATAGATGCCGACTATCCAGGAGGCACAAAGAAGGAGGAGGGCCATCCGCTTTCCCCGAAAGATTAACCGACTTCGACCTTATCCTTGACCAGCTGGTAGATCTTGGGGCCTATGTCCTTTACCTGGATCAGCTCCTCAGTGCTGCGGAAGGGGCCGTTCTCCTGTCGATAGTCAATGATGGCTCTGGCCCGGGCATCGCCGATCTGGGGCAGGGCCTTGAGCAACCAGAGGGAGGCGGTGTTGATGTTCACCCGCTGTGGCTCCTGGGCCTCGCCCTCCCTGGGCACATAGACCTCCAGCCGCCTTGGGTCGGCCCCTTGGGCCAGGCCGCCGGCAGCAGCGATAAGGCTGTCGAGGCTGTCCCCAGCCAGATAGGGGTAAAGGCCGGGGTTGGTCACTGCCCCTGTCACCAGCACCTCCCCGGAGGGCAGGGGGCTGGGGGTGCTCAGGGCGATCTCGGTGGGGTGGTCACGGTGGGCGAGAAAAAGCGCCCCACCGGCAATAATGACCATCGCCAAAATGACGATAGTGCCCGTCCACAGGCGGTCGCTTTTGTCTCTGGCCATAACACCTCCTAGCTTCAGTTCACTGAAACTGCCTCTACCCTGCCTTGGCTGATCTTGAAAAGGCTTGCCCTGGCCACGAAATCGGGCAGGAAGTGGTCGAGGTCGGTGGCGGTGATCAACACCTGCTCATCCCCTTGCAGGGAGCCCAGAAGCTGGACGCGGCGCCGGGAATCCAGCTCGGAGAGGACATCATCCAGCAAAAGCACCGGCGGCTCGCCCACCCGAGAGCGCATGAGGCTGGCCTCGGCTAGCTTGAGGGCTAGGGCGATGGTGCGTTGCTGGCCCCGGGAGCCAAAGCTGTCCATATCCAGGCCGTTGACCAGGAACCTGAGGTCGTCTCGATGGGGGCCCACCAGGGTCATCCCCTGGGCTATTTCCCTGTCCTGGCCGGCCTCCAAGGCTGTGGCGAAGGTGGCCTCGATGGCCTCAAGGGGGGCCTCCAAGCCCAGGGGCAAACTGGGGATATAGCATATCTCCAGAAGCTCCTCGGCGGCGGTGAGGTTGCTATGGACGGTGCGAGCCAGCTCGCCGAGGGCGCCCACCAGGGCCTGGCGCTGGGCCATCAGATAAGCGCCGTTGCCCACCAGCTCGCCATTCCAGAACCCCAGCTCACTGGCCCGGGCTTGCCCCTCCCCGATAAGGCGCAGTAGCGAGTTGCGCTGGGTCAGAACCTTGGTGTAGCGCTGGAGGGCCCTGAGATAGCGGTGGTCCACCTGGGAGCAGGTTATGTCCAGATAGCGGCGGCGGAGG